>Ga0070751_1000093_pt1 | contig 72624 bp, 63 predicted proteins | sample VirMetDEL_Aug_28_FD_78514 | JGI IMG/M metagenome (GOLD analysis project Ga0070751, IMG submission 78514) | Aqueous microbial communities from the Delaware River and Bay under freshwater to marine salinity gradient to study organic matter... | ecosystem: Environmental > Aquatic > Marine > Coastal...
AAAATACATGCGATTACTGGATGTGGAAAGCTGCCAGCAACCCCGGCATTCGTATAAAAAAGGCGGTGCGGAGCACGTCGATATCCCAAACCTGCTCGACCGCCAGTTTGCTGTGGTGGAGCCTAATCAGGTGTGGTGTGGCGATGTAACATACATTTGGACAGGGACCAATAGGGTCAGTGTCATTGATCGCTACGAAACGCTGCCGATTTTCCGACCAATAGGGTCAGTGTCATTGATCGCTACGAAACGCTGCCGATTTTCTGTCTCCGCCTCTCCCTGCTGGCTCTGGCCGCCGCCCGGTTTTAGCGGCAATCTGCGCTTTAAAATGCTCATCACCCAATACCCAGGCTTTATTGGTAGCACGCCGTATGGCAGCGATATCATGCTCAGGCATCAAACCACTAAACAGCGCACGGTAAGCACTTTGCCGCTCTGCCACTGTTGTGCCAAGGTTAAGATACAACGGGTGAGGCGTTAATAATTGTATCGGTTTACCCATCGCATTGCCCTGATAGCTGGACCAAGGATAATCAGCCGCGTGCTCAACCATCCCGGCCCGAACCGGGTTTAATTCAATATAACGATATACCGTTAGCAGGTAATTATCGGCATCAACCACGGTCGACTTAAACCGCCCTTCCCATAAGGTACCACTGCGACCATAGGTGTAATTAAAATACTGCACATATTTACGGCCCTGCGCCTGCATCATCCGGCTAACGCCTTGCGCGTCCTGGGGGGTGACTAATAAATGTACGTGATTGGTCATCAGCACAAAGGCATGTATGGCTACCTGATATTTAGCAGCGGCGTCTTTGAGAAACGACAGATAAGCTTTGTAATCGGCATCTGCGTAAAAGCAGGCTTCACGGTTATTGCCGCGCTGAATAACATGCTGCGCGCAACCCGGCAAATAAAGACGGGGCAAACGGGCCATCAGGTTTCCTCCTTGAATTACCTGATAAAAACTAGCCCGCTAGTGGCGTAAAATCAATGTCACTGACCCTATTGATTTAATGTCACTGACCCTATTGATTTACCCTATTGATTTCGCGATGGTTTGCCTATGGCATCGTAGTCTATCTGCCGTACCAGGGTGCCGTTATTGTACTGGTGCGTTTGCACGTTAAGCCGCACGCTGCCAACGGCCAGATTAGGTTAGGCCGAAACCGTTAAGTTATGTTAAAATTGCTGCCGTATTAAGCAGATAACATGGTTAAGAGACAGCAAGATGGTAAGACGTACCAAGGCCGAAGCTGAAAGTACCCGCGCCGCTATTTTAGACGCGGCAGAAGTGTTGTTTTTTCAACATGGCGTGTCACGCACTACGCTGGAAAAAATTGCTGTAGCTGCCAACGTTACCCGCGGCGCCATTTACTGGCACTTTGAAAATAAAGCCGATTTATTTAATGCCATGCTGGACCGGGTACGTCTGCCGTTTCAAACCATGTTAACCGAGCTGGATAACGACACTAACGCTGAACCTTTTGAGCAATTGCAGCTGTTATTTACCAATGGCCTGCAACTGATTGCCGCCAGCGAGCAAAAGCAGCGCGTACTCACCATCGTATTTCATCGCTGTGAATATATCGACGAGCTTAACCCTGCAGTAACCAAACAAGATGAATTAGACGCGCAAACCGTGGCCGTAATGCAACGCGCCTTTGAACGTGCCGCAGCAGCCGGTACCTTGCGCGAGGGTGTATCGCCGGCGTTGGCCGCCAATGCTATGCATATGTATGTTGGCGGTATCATCAGTAACTTCTTATTACGCCCGCAGCAGTGCGATCTGCAACAACATGCGCCGGCGCTGATTAATACCATGTTGCAAGGCCTGAAAAATCCTTAACCGGTTAGCTCAGCCATAAAAAAACCGGCAAGTCAGCGTGGGACTGAAATGCCGGTAAAGGTACAAACTGTCGGGCAGCTTAGCTGCCCGTAATGTTTCAGCCGCGCCTTATTGCTCTGCCGCTTGTGCTTTTGCGCTTTTAGCAAAAAAGCGCATTATCACCAGATAAAACACCGGCACTAAAAACACTGCTAATACCGTGGCTGATATCATGCCGCCCAGTACACCGGTACCAATGGCATTACGGCTGGCCGAACCGGCGCCGCTGCTAATCACCAAGGGTAATACACCCAGCGAAAACGCCATCGAGGTCATAATTATCGGCCGCAGGCGCAGGCGCACCGCTTCCAGTATCGCCGCGGTTAACTCTTTACCCTGTTGCTGTAGCTCGCGGGCAAATTCGACAATTAAGATGGCGTTTTTCGACGCTAAGCCCATGGTAGTTAATAAGCCTACCTGGAAGTAGACATCATTACCCAGGCCGCGCATATAGGCGGCAATTAAGGCGCCGATAATACCCAGCGGCACCACTAAAATTACCGCAAACGGCACGCTCCAGCTTTCATACAAGGCCGCCAGACATAAAAACACTACCAGAATAGACAGCGCATACAGCGCCGGCGCCTGCGAGCCAGACAGCTTTTCCTGATACGAGGTCGCCGTCCATTCAAAGCCAATACCCGGCGGTAACTGGCTGATCAGCTGCTCCATTGTGGCCATGGCATCGCCCGAGCTGGTGCCTGGGGCCGGTTCACCCTGAATCTCCATCGCCGACACGCCGTTGTAGCGCTCCAGCCGCTGCGGGCCATAAACCCAGTCGCTGCTGGCGAATGAAGCAAAGCTGACCATCTCACCGCTGTTGTTACGCACATACCAGCGGTTAATATCTTCCGGCGTCATGCGAAACTGTGGCTCGGCCTGCACATACACCTTTTTCACCCGGCCACGGTCGACAAAGTCATTAACATAGGTAGAGCCCCAGCCAATAGACAAGGTTTGGTTAATGTTGCTGAGCGATACGCCAAGTGCCTGCGCTTTAAGCTGGTCTACTGAGATTTTCAGTTGCGGCGCATCTTCCATACCATTGGGGCGTACACCCACCAGGTTGGCTTGCTGCGCGGCCATCCCGAGTAACTGATTACGCGCATTAAGCAAGGCTTCGTGGCCGACACCGCCGCGGTCTTGCAAGAACAACGAGAAACCGGTAGCACGGCCAAGCTCAGCAATCGGCGGCAGGTTAAAGGCAAAAATCTGCGCTTCTTTTACCGTGCCGAAAAAGCCCCAGGCACGGCCAATCACCGCTTGTACGCTATCGGCAGGGCCGCGTTCGCTCCAGTCTTTTAACCGCACAAAGGCAAGGCCCATATTCTGACCACGGCCGGCAAAACTGAAGCCCGATACGGTAAATACCGATTGCACCGCAGGCTCAGACACATAATGTGCCGACACTTTATCCAATACCGCTTCAGTGCGCTCCTGGCTGGCGCCGGTAGGCAGCTGTACCATGGATAAAAATACGCCCTGATCTTCTTCCGGTAAAAACGAGGTAGGCAAGCGCATAAACATCACTGCCATTACCGCAACGATAGCGCCGTACACCAGCATCGAGCGCTTTGGCCGTGCCAACATACCGGCAACACCGCGCTGATAATTGCGGTTGGTGCTGTCAAAACCACGGTTAAACCAGCCGAAAAAGCCGCCTTTGGCGTGATGATCGCCGTTAACCGGTTTTAACATAGTGGCACACAGTGCCGGGGTAAAAATTAACGCCACCAGCACCGACAACGCCATTGCAGTTACGATGGTAATAGAGAACTGCTGATAAATAGCACCGGTGGCACCACCGAAAAACGCCATTGGCACAAACACTGCCGACAACACCAAACCAATGCCCACCAGAGCGCCGGTAATTTGTCCCATCGATTTGCGCGTAGCTTCTACCGGGCTCAGGCCCTCCTCAGACATTACCCGCTCAACGTTTTCCACTACCACTATGGCGTCATCTACCAGCAAACCAATCGCCAGCACCATACCAAACATGGTCAGGGTATTAATGGTAAAGCCAAACACCGACATAATGCCAAAGGTGCCCAGCAGTACTACCGGCACCGCCAGCGTAGGAATAAGCGTGGCGCGAAAGTTCTGTAAAAACAGATACATCACCAGGAACACCAAAATAATGGCTTCAATCAGGGTTTGTACTACCGAACTTATCGACACCTCAACAAAGGGCGTGGTGTCATAAGGAATAACCGTGCTTAAACCTTCAGGAAAATACGGCTCCAGTTCGGCCAGTTTGGCCCGCACCGCATCAGCGGTATCCAGCGCGTTAGCGCCGGTAGCCAGCTCAATAGCCAAACCGGTGGCCATTTTGCCGTTGTAGCGGGCAATAACTGAATAATCTTCACCGCCCAGTTCAATCCGTGCCACATCAGACAGCTTTACCATAGCGCCGTCGGCATTCACTTTCAGTAAAATCTGGCCGAATTCTTCCGCCGTCGTCAGCCGGGTTTGCGCCAGTATCGCCGCATTAAACTGCTGGCCGGGTAGCGCCGGAGCACCGCCTAACTGACCGGCTGTTACCTGATTATTTTGCACCTGAATAGCCGAGGTAACATCAGCCGGCGTCAGCTGATACTGGTTCAGCTTATCGGCATCTAACCACACCCGCATGGCGTACTGGCTACCAAACACCTGCACATTACCCACCCCGGTGGTGCGGCTGAGCGGATCTTTAACATTAGCCACCACAAAGTCGGCAATATCATCGCGTGCCAGGCTGCCATCTTCTGAGATAAAGCCCACCACCATCAAAAAGCCGCCGCTGCTTTTGGCAACGCGAACGCCGTTTTGCTGCACTTCTTGTGGTAACAACGGCAAGGCTTGCTGCAGCTTGTTTTGCACCTGCACCTGGGCAATATCGGCATCGGTGCCGGTTTCAAAGGTCAGGGTTAAGCTGACATTACCGGAAGAATCTGAATTAGCAGACATATACATCAGGTTATCCAGGCCATTCATCGCCTGCTCAATCACCTGAGTTACTGCATCCTCCGCCGTTTGCGCCGAGGCACCACGGTAAGAGGCACTGATACTGATCGCCGGTGGCGCAATACGCGGGTATTGCTCTATCGGTAATTGTTTAATCGATAAAAGACCGGCCAGCATAATCACAATGGCGATTACCCAGGCAAAAATAGGCCGGTTAATAAAAAAGTTAGCCATCTGCTGCTCCCGTTATTCTGTCGCAGTCTGGCTGGCTGCAGCCTTTGCGTTTACCGCATTTACCGCAGCGCCGGGGCGTATTTTTTGTAAGCCCGCTACTATGACTTTGTCACCGGCGTTAAGGCCCGACAGTACTTGCCAGCTTTGGTCCACCGTACGGCCAATTTCAATCAACCGGGCTTCTGCCTTGTTGTCGCTGTTTACTATCATTACCGACGCCTGGCCTTTGGGCGTGCGGCTTACCGCAGCTTGCGGCACTAACAGTGCGTTATCATCGCTGCCATGGTGCAAACGGGCGCGTACAAACATGCCTGGCAGTAAATCACCGGTTTTATTCGGAAATACCGCCCGCAGCGTAACCATGCCGGTGCCCGGGTCTACGTTAACTTCAGAAAACTGCAGACTGCCCTGGTGCGCATATTCGCTGCCGTCATCCAGCAGCAAATCAACGCTTACCGCTTCGCTGCTGTCGCCGCGCAGTTGTTTTTTCAGCTTTAACAGCTCAGAGCTGGACTGGGTTAAATCAACATAAATTGGATCTAACTGGCGAATCGTCGCCATAACCTGGCTTTGGTTGGCAGTAAGCAAGGCGCCCTCTGTTACCAGCGAGCGGCCAATCTGGCCACTGATCGGCGCGCTAATTTCGGTGTAATCCAAATTTATCTGCGCACTTTGTAGGGCGGCTGCACTGCTGGCAACGGCGGCATCAGCCTGCATTAATGTGGCCAGTGCATCGTCATAATCCTGCTGGCTTACCGCTTTGCTGCTTAACAAGCCTTTATAGCGGTCGGCTTTTAGCTTAGCGTTATGCTGCACCGCTTTGCTGCTGGCCAGATTGGCTTTGGCATTGGCTAATGCTGCCTGATACGGCGCCGCATCAATTTTGTATAACACCTGGCCGGCTTCTACTAACTGGCCTTCGGTAAATAAGCGTTGCTGTAAAATGCCGTTTACCTGTGGCCGGATCTCAGCCTGGCGGTAATCAGTAGTGCGACCGGGTAGCTCTGTAGTTAGCGCCAGCGCCGTGGTCGCCAGAGTTACCACTTCCACTTCCGGTGCCGGCGCGCTTTGCGCAGCGCCTTGCTGTGGCTCGCTACAGGCCACCAAAGTTAATGCTGCCAACGCAACAGTTAACAGCTTTACATTTAAACGCATACAAACTCCTGTGAGACACTGCCTTAACACGCTGTGCACAGCTTAGGCAGAATAAGATTGGCAATATACATACAAGAGTGTATGTAATCAAGCACCGTGGCTAACCGCCGCGACCAACAGCCGGAAAAAGCTGACCAATGGTAAACTGTGTCCAGTATAGCCTGTGCGGTAGGCCGGGCCGGCAGCAAACAGTGCAAAAAACTATAGTTAATCGACAGTTTTATTAACTCTTTATTCTGCCCAACTTATCCTATACTGTTGATTTCTTTCAACCTGCTGCGCCATCTGGCGGTTGCAATACAATCGGATACCCATCATGAGCACTGAAACCAAAGTAAACGAGCAGGATTGCGATATCGATAACGGCTGCGGTGCCATCGATTTACTTATCCAACCACGCGATAAAGACCTGGGCGGCTTTTCCGTGCGCCGCAGCCTGCCCACTAAAGAGCGTAAAATGGTCGGGCCGTGGATTTTCTTCGATCATATGGGCCCGGCCGAATTTGCCGCCGGCAAAGGCATCAGCGTAAGGCCCCACCCGCATATTAACCTGGCTACCGTCACCTACCTGTTTGAAGGCGAAATACTGCACCGCGACTCGTTAGGCAGTTACCAAACCATTACCCCGGGCGATATCAACCTGATGGTCGCAGGCCGGGGCATTACCCACTCTGAGCGCGAGCGGCCTGAAGTTACCGCCACAGCACATCGTCTGCACGGCCTGCAACTGTGGCTGGCCCTGCCCGAAGCCGACGAAGAAATTGCCCCGGCGTTTTACCACTACCCCGGCGCCGGCATCCCTGCCGCCAGCATCGACGGCGTGGCCGTGCGGGTATTAATGGGCAGCGCATACGGCTATACCTCACCGGTAAAAACCTACGCCCAAACCCTGTATGTCGAAGCCGAATTAAAAGCCGGCCAAAGCCTTACCCTGCCCAACTGTGCCGAGCGCGCCATTTACGTTGCCAAAGGTGAATTACAGCTAAAAGATACCACAGTGCCCGAACATGCCATGGTCATACTGCACGCCGCTGAGGGCGTGGTAATAACAGCCAACGCCGACAGCCGCATTGCACTTATCGGCGGTGAAAGCATGAACAAGCGTTATATAGAGTGGAATTTTATCTCCAGCCGCAAAGAGCGTATCGAGCAAGCCAAGCAAGACTGGCAAGCCGGCCGCTTTGCTAAAGTTATCGGCGATGAAGACGAGTTTATTCCGTACCCTTAATGCCCGGCATAAACCCCGGAAAGCCAACCGAAGCAGGTACAGCATGAGCATAGAACTACGTAAAAGCGACAGCGGCATATACCGCCAAACCATTCGCATTAATCAGCACACCGTATTTGCCGACGTCGCCAAAGACCTCGGCGGTGATAACACAGCGCCCGATCCGCACGACTACTACGACGCCGCCCTGGCGGCCTGCAAAGCCATCACGGTTATGATGTACGCCAAACGCAAGCAACTACCGCTGGACTACATCGACATCCTAATAGAGCGCGACAACAGCCGCGAAGCGCAGGGCGTCTATGTATTAAACGTCACCTTAAGCCTGCTGGGGCAATTAACCGACGAGCAAAAAAGCCAACTGGCGGCCATCGCCGATAAATGCCCGATCCATAAGCTGATGACAGCAGCAACAACAGAAGTGCATACCAGTTATAGCTAAACGGCCGGCGATTAAGCGGCCAACGGTATGCCAATAGGCATTTCCGTTTGGTGGAAGTATGACTCAAGGTTAAGAATTGAAGCTATTCACTATTCAGATAAAAACCATCATCAGGTAATTAATCCATGAGTTTGCTAAAACATCTTTGCGTATTAAGTGTGTTGGTTTTTACCGCAGCCTGTCAGGCTAAAAGCCACAATTACATGGGCTGTGATTGGACTATTCCATCTGGCTTTAATCAAAAAGCTGAACACGAATATAGCAATAGCGTTGATGAAAACGATTTAGAAAATTGGGTTCCTGCTTCTGTAATGTTTACCACTTACTCAGGACCGCAACAACAGTACTACCGTAATCTTGCTGCAAGCGGAGGTACTGATGTTTTATTGCTGGAACACACCGCTCAGCCGGCAGACAGCTTTAAATATGTCTCATCATTTGTGCGCCAGGAAAGTTTTGGCACCCCATTCACAGTGGCAGAGCTTAGTATTATTAAAGATGAGCAAATGCTGGTGATTTCCGGCCTTGCCAAAGCTGACGCTATAGCCTTAACAAGCGGATGCGCAGAATTTTCTCAGATTGAACAGCACTATGAAGTGCTACAACAAGTGAAGCATGGTTACAAAGACTTTCTGAACAGCGCGCATGGCATGCGGGTTCTTGTGCCTTGACACATTAACCTGCCAGGGCGCTATTTAACCACTTTGAGGTGCATACGCTTATGCGCCTTATCAATAGCGATATCTTCAGCAATAGTTTTTTCTGGCATCACGTCTTCCCAACTGCGCGGGCCGGCAATTAAGCCGCTGCCAACATCAGCCAGATCTTCGGGAATTTCCGCGGTAAATAATTCATCAGACCATTTTTGCGCTTTGGCCAACAGCCAGGCTTCAAATTCTGGTGTGCCGGGTTCCGGTCTGTTCTCAGTCATCAACGATAACGCTGCTTATGCTCTGCAATAAATAATTCAATCTGCGCTATCACTTCATTATTCGAAGGCTTTGCACCAGCGGCTTGCTGCTCGTCAAACCACTCCAGCAATTCAACGTTAACCAAATAAGATAATTCATGGCAATATTGCGGCTGGCGTACCCAAACTTGCGAGGCAAAAGGCGAAGGATTCTCAAGCTTACTGCAATGAGTAAAACCATTAGCAGCTACATAGCCAGGCAACCAAAAACCCAGCACAATGCGCAGCACAAAAGCCACGGTCAGCAACACCAATGACACTTTTACCCACAATGCAAAATGCTGCTCTGGCAAATTGCCGAAATGCCGCCGCAGCACGATATAAATCAGCATCATTAACATTGGAGAGGTAATTAGCAGCGGGAATGCCACCAAAGGTAGTCTGAAATAAAAAGGTTGTGAGTCAAAATCATTCAGCAGAGCAAAAAGCTCCAATGCTTTAAACACCGAAACTGCAATCGCGCCAAGCATAATAAGTGACAAAAATACCGCCAGAGCCTTTTTACGCTCAAAGTGCTCTCCTTGCTCCATTACTTTAAGCTCCAATTTGGAATAGCAAACAACTTGTGCAGAAACGCTAGCGTGTCCTCACTCCAATGTTTGTTGATCTCACTTGCTTTGTCCTCGATTGCCAACAAGCTATTCTCAATTTGCGTTTGTGTTTCAAGTAGCATTTTTGCGATTCGCTGACCTAACTGCACATTGTCATCCAGTAACAAAAACACTGCCCCAAAAACAAATCCTACTGCAACCACAACAAGCAGACTACCTATCGCCAATGCTGTTGCTCCACCAACAGCTGCAGACACCGCGAAAGACGCAATTGCGAACGACGCCCCGGCGTAAATCACATCTGCCGCTACCCCACCAACAAAGTCATGCCAGGTTTTTTGATCATTGAGCAGCTGATCAACAGCATGAAAGCCCACAGACAAAACTATCGATAATACAAAACCGCCTTTAATAGCTTTGGCTGCCCCCATTTTGCCGATGCCCATTGACACCACTTTGGGGTGACTCGCCAGATAACGACTACCAGTCAAATGTCGCCGCAACGCCGGATAGCCTTTAATAACAATATAACTACGACCGTGGTAATTTTTAATCTGGTATTTCGCCAGTACATTACCACCTCGACTCAAATCTTTCGCCAACACAGCTAAAGCCGCACTATCCAATAAACTTGGCGCAAATGAAATAAGGCCTTTAATGCCCTCACCTCTGCGTTGCCAAAGTGCTTTTACGCCCGTGTTTTCTTGGCTGAGAGTTTCAAGCCAGGACAATATCTGCTGCTCATTTAAGCCTTGTTGCAGTTTCATATTTACCGCCAGCTCAAAAAATTCGGTTTCATTCATCACAAACATAGTGTGTGAATTGGCCGCCAATGCTTTAGCCAGCGCGGCTCTTTGCTGGTTCTGCTGTGCTTGTTGGCGGATTTGATTAGTACGTTGAATATCGTGCAGTGTTTTCATCATTCGGCCTCATCCGTGAAAAGCAGAAACATAACACAGTTTACATTTTTAAAACAATCTGAAGTTTTCATTTAACCAAGCCAGCACTGCCTATCCAGCGCCCACGCTCGCTACGCGATTAGGCCATATCAGCACAGCGCGGATGTACTACTTTGAATTGGCTAAAAACGCAGGTAGTATCAAAGCGTTTGTAGCGAAATAATGGCCAGATAAATGTCATCTGAAACAATAGATTATTACAATCAGCATGCTGCAGAATATGTACAGGCAACTGTTAACCTCGACATGGCTGAACTGTATGCTGAGTTTGTGCCATTGGTTAAAACCGGCGACCATATTCTCGATGCCGGTTGTGGTAGTGGCCGTGACGCAGCTTATTTTAAACAGCTTGGCTTTACGGTTAGCGCCTTTGATGCCAGCGAAGCGTTGGCAACTATAGCCAGCCAACGCCTCAAGCAGCCTGTCACGGTGCAGCAATTTGAGCAGTTAGACGAGCACGAACAGTATGACGGAATTTGGTGCTGCGCCAGCCTGTTGCATGTTACCACACAGCAGTTACCGGCAGTATTAAACCGCTTGCAACAAGCCATGAAACCCGGCGCTGTGCTGTATGCATCGTTTAAATACGGCAGCACTGACAGATTTAGCAATGGCCGGCACTTTACCGATTTAGATGAAGCCAGTCTTTGCAGTTTACTGTCTCAACTGCCAGCACTGCAGTTAGTTAAAAGTTGGCAAAGCCGCGATCAGCGCCCGGACCGCGCTGACGATATCTGGCTAAACGCTATAATTACCAGGAAGCCGCACTAAGCATGGCGACGATGCAGCAGCAACTGGACTTTATAGCCTATATTCAGCGTATGTTGGCTGAAGGTGATTTCAGTGCAACTTACAAGTTTGCTTTGCTGCACGCTATTGCCGATGTCTGCGTCGAGCATCCACTGCAACAACCAGACAGTGAACTGGTAATTACATTGGATGAGCTGGTGGATAAGTTGATCCTGCTGTACTGGCATCATGCGGCACCTTTTGCCCCCGGTGCCAATGGTGATGCGGCGCTGCTCAAGCAAAATTCAGGCAAGCAGTCCAAAGTTATCAGCGTGCTGTATGAGTGTCAGCAAAATAACATCCGCAATATCCGCCAGTTAAAACTCAGCCAGTACTGGCCTGCTATTTATCGTGCAACACTGGCAACCCTGAAAGACGGCCCGCTATGGCGCCTGCAGATTTTATCCAAGCAGGCGGAATGTTTTTTATATCCGCATAGCAACAGCAATAAGTTTATCAAGCTGAACCCCGGCATTGCCTATTCGTTCCGCCGCTTTTACGACTTGGTGGTGTATCTGGCAAAAAATGCCTGGCTACAAAAAATTCAGAGTATTAAAGACAACCAAAAATTAATCGGCGCGCAAAGCCAGCTGCATGAGTTCTTGTTCGGTGTAGACAGAAATGCGCTGAACAAAGCACGACCCGTACTTATCGAGATCCAGCGCGGGCTATGTTTTTACTGCCATAAACCGTTAAAAGACCAAAACAGCGCCGATGTTGATCACTTTATTCCGTTTGCCCGCTACTCCACCGACCTTGGCCACAACTTTGTCGCTGCACACAGCGCCTGCAACAACAGCAAGCGAGACTATCTGGCAGCCCAACGACACCGTGACAACTGGCAACAGCAAAATCTGGTAGTGCACTCTGCGGTAATAAGTTCTGAGCTGGCAGCGTACTTTTACTGTGATGCCAAAAAATCACGCGCAGTAAGTGACTGGGCATACGGTGTTGCACAGGCAAATGGCGCTAAATTATGGCTCAACAAAGATGAGTTTGTTTACGCTGGCGAATCAACAACCACCGTAGTAGCTAAACCGCTGATACTGCCGGTTAGCGCCGTTGCTGCCAACGACCAGGCCGTTACAGACTCGGCCGCTGACAGCCTGTTGTTAGCTTACTTTCCTGACATTAAGATCGCCTGCGGCCATTTTAGAACCGGCGATGCCAGCAGTGCAGAACAGGTAGCAGCCCCAATTGGCTTTGGCACGCTTAACCCGCAGAAGCACTTTTTAGCTCGCGCCAGCGGCAACTCAATGAACGGCGGTAAAAACCCGATATTAGATGGCCAGTTACTGCTACTTGAGCTAATTAGCCCTACCAGCGCAGGTTCATTGCAAAACTGTACCGTTGCCATAGAACGTCAGGATCAAAGTGGTGATAACCAATACCTGCTGCGTGATGTGAAAAAAATCGCCGACGGGCAGTACCTGCTGATGGCTAAAAACCCCGATTATCCGCCTCTGCCGGCCGATGAAACCATGCGCACCTTCGCCAGGCTAAGAGGGATAGTTGAATAAGCCCGGTATTGAGATGAAACTGGATACAGAGTGCAGTCGTTCCGTCCAGGGTTCGATGAGATTAATGATGAGTGATGTAGAGATAACCCTGAGTTACCGAAAACAAAAATCATTGATTTGCTTCCTTACTCTACATCGCTGAGCTCTCCGACCGTGCACCTACAAACAAAAGATTAAAGGGGGGCTATTTGGCCAATCAGAGAAATGCAAAATTTACTAAAAGACCTTCCAAGCACATAGGCGGTTAAATGAGCATAATAAATAGCATTGATGATGAGCTGCTAAATTCTGACCTGAAGCTGGAAGGTAAATTACTGGATTTTCTCTCATGGGCTTATTCAGACTTATGCGACGACGTTAATAAAGGCATTTTTGCTGAGTGGTTGGTCGCAAAAATTTTAGGCATAAAAAGTCACAGACGCTATTTATGGGCGAATAGTGATCTGGAAACAAGTAGCGGTGTTCGAATCGAAGTTAAAGCCAGCGCATATTGGCAGTCCTGGAAAGCACTTAATCCCGATGGGAGCCTAAAAGACTTATCAAAAGTCATCATCCAACCTGACAATAAAATTAGGTTTGGTGGACTAGTAGCAAGAGATACGATTGATAACAGCAAGCAAGAATTTGGCTCATTGAAGTCAGATTATTACTGCTTTTGTTTTCATACTGAAAAAAACTACGAAGCATGGAATGCCATGGATATATCAAAATGGGAGTTTTACCTCGTAGCTGCTAAGGACATTAAAACAAAGAGCGTTAGTCTGAAGTGGTTAAAGGAACGTGGCTATGGTCCTTACTCAGCTGCCGGATTGAGAAATCATTGGTTGTCTTGTAACCGAGTTTAGAAGCTGAAACTCTTTGAATATAGATGGTGCCTCGTTTGAAAGTGTATGCTGAATTTTTTGAGGATGGTAATTTATCTTACCGAAAAAACACGCTTCTACAGTTTGGTGAAAGCTGGAAATTAATTGGGAATGTTGTGCTTGCAAATCCGGGGAGTGCGAAACCAATAGCGAAAATCGGTACTGAAGGCTTAAACTCAATTGCACAATTTTACGCTAGTTATCGAGAAGGGCAGCCATTTAAGTCAGCAAATTGGCAAGAGTTTTCACCAGATGCGACTATAAGACAAATCGAAAAAATTTTTTCAGGATGGTACTTAGGTAGGAACAAAGAGTTAAACGGGACCATCCAGTTATTTAATACCTTAAATATCATTAACACCAATCTCTGTGAAGCCGTAAACCAAGTAGAGTTGTCCTCCAGACATATGTACTCACCTAATTGTTTTAGATACTTCCACAGTGCCGCGACTTACTTTGGATTCACTAAGACGATTTTAGATCACAAAGTGCTAAGTCAGGTTGCCCAGGGTATTTTTGAAAGTGCGTCTGAACAAGTTAAAAAGCCATATCAGCCAAACTTTTTGGAAAACAAATTTTATCATCCTGGATTTGTTAACCGAAGTTACAATCAGGAGTTCCTGAAATGCTACAAACAAAGTGTTCTTGAAGCGATGTTGGGTTAGATTATGTTGTTAACTGCAAATCGCGCTGAGGTCAGCTCTTCGACACTTGCAGTAATTAGCTGAATTTCTGTGGCCTATTTTAGTGAAAACAATATGAAAAACATAGCTTTAAACCACTTAAGCCAACGCCATCCGAAGATCGTGACTCGGAAAGAGAAAATGTACTACGTCCTTGCTGCTTTAGCGTCGATGCTAATAAAAGCAGATGGTGTAGCCAGCGAGAATGAGGTTGATACACTCGTTAAATTACTCGAAAACTTTGCGGCTACTGCGAGTGAATCTGAGCACGACGCTTACACGAAGGGAATGGAAGATTATGACTGTAAAGCTGTGAAGCTTGCAGATATCCTCGAGATTCTCGAAGTGTTTGAAAGTCGTGAGGAAAAGCTAAATTTATTAAAAATACTGATAAAAATTGCTTCGGCAGATGGCACGCTGGATAAGGCTGAATATTCGATAATATTTAAAGTGTCAAATGCCTTTGCTATTCCAATACCTGAATTTGAGTCGTTGGCAGAGAAACTCAATATCGCAACTGGAAATGCTGCCAGAACACGTCAGTTTGAAATAGCTAGCGGCGTGTTAAAGACAATAGGCAAAGGCGTAGTTGCTACCGCTGTAATAGGTTTTCAAATAATTGAGCTTTTTTTGCAGGATGGCAAGTCACAACCCAGGAAAAGACAAACCTCTTCATCAAAAGAACCTACGAGCAACGCTAAACCAAAGGACATCCAATACCGGGCTTATCGTAGTGATATTAAAAATTGTGCTTTATGCCGCCATTGGTATGGCCAGAGAAAGGTAGAGCCTGCCAAAAAACAAGTTTTAGTGGCCCTTCATGGGCAACCTAATGGTATTTGTACTGTTTCGCCGGGTGGAAAACGTAAGGTGTTAGCATCTCATACATGTGCAAATTTTAGCCCATTATTATGACTTGCGTGAACTCGATCTCTGGAATTTGGGAGTGATCATGCATATTAAACTTAAGTTCGAAAAGCGTATTCAAGAAATGATTGCATCTGGTAGGTATACTAGCCTATTTCGGAATAGCCGATGACTGCAGACACCCACTACCACCTGCTTGTACCCACCCGTAGCAACAGCTTTAATACCTGCTTTTATTGCGGTTGTATTGCCGCTACGCATGACTATGCGCCGCCGCAGCAGTATCTGGAATTTTACCTGGCCACGCGCGAGGCGAGTGAGTTTTTAAAAATACCCAGCTGCAATGAATGCCATGAACTGCTGAAAACCTGCAAGGCCGGCACTTTGGATGAGCGGCACAAATTTGCCAAAACCAAACTGGCGAAAAAGTATGCCAAAGCGCTGAGCATTTATGAGATGTGGACGACGGAAGAGCTGGAAGGGCTTGATTTTAGCCTGCGCCATAGTATTGAAGCGGGCTTAAAACTGGGCGCGGAAACTACCGAGCGGCTTAACTTTTTTGGTTTTGACTATGAAGCCGGTGGTATTAACCAGCTGGTAGCCGATAGCGCCCCGCTGCACTTTGACGTGTTTGGCGAAAGCTTTGATAGCTTTCGTGAGGCGCTGGATTTTGCCAGTAAAGCCTACCGCATACCGAAAAACGCCTTAAAAGAAGCCTTTGCTGATAACGGCAACAGCTTTGAGCAGGCGATTAACACCATACACCAGCAAGCGGCAGAGAAAGAATTTAACCAGCAGCTAAAACAGCAGTGCGCGGCCTTTGCCAAACAGCATAAACAAGCGGTAATTTTTGTGCACAAACAGGTAGAGCGCTACCTGAGTGAAAACATTGATATGACCATAACCGAAGCACTGCAGCATTTATATGACACCCGGGTAAAACCGGCCGCCGCCAGGCGTTAAACTTAAGCCTTAACCGCGCAGGGTTTAGCAAGCCAATTATTTGTCTAATATGTCAGACGAATAATTGTCTTTTTAGCAAAGTTGCGCCTTATGTTAGACAAAAAATTATCCTTTCTGGCTTTTTGTACGCTATATTAGACAACAGAATAGCAGCAACAGGACATTTATGCAGCTTACTTTGCAAGCTTTTAATGATGGCCACTGGCAGGATGCTTTTGTTATTAACATTGCCGCCCCGGAGGCAGGTAAACATAGCAGGGTATCTTTGCAGGCCCGGACAACATATGCCGCAACTTATTTTGATGAGGCTGGCTCACGTAGTTTTTCGGCAATGTACCCGGTTAACCCTATGGACGTGTACAGCTTTACCAGCTGGCCCGGCGTATTTGAAGATATTATGCCGATGGGCTACGCCCGCGCGCTGTGGCTGGATATGTTGGGCCTGCAGCAACAACCGGTTGCCGTGCAGGATATCACCTTATTGCAAGCCGGTACCATTGCACCTGTGGGTAACTTGCGCCTGAAAGAGTCTGTTGAAATGGCCGCAGTACAACAGGTAACTGCACTGCAGCAAATGCGCTTTGAACAACAGCAGGTAATAGAGCGCAACCATGACTTTCTAAACTATGCCAGGCAGCGCGGCGCAGTGTCGGGCGGCGCAACCGGTGCCGGTGGTGCTGCACCTAAATTGTTGGTCAGGCTAACCCCGCAGCGCGAGGTGTGGATAGACACCCTGCAAAACGATAACAGTGCAGATGAGCACTATCTGGTGAAGTTTCCACGCGGTAACACTGCGATAGACCAGGATATTTTGCGCACGGAATACCACTACTACTGTGAATTGGCAGAACTGGGGTTCGCCAGCATGGACGTTGCCAAACTGCAGCTACATGAAGGTAGCAAGCAGCCCTCACTTTGGTTACCGCGCTTTGACAGGGCGTTTATTGCCGGTGCTGTACAACGTTATGGTGTTGAGTCTGTGTTCTCGCTGTTAAATAAACCCGCTGGCAGCCACTTGAAACATGAAGAGGTATTAAAAGCGCTTACACAAGTGGTTAATAGCCAAACTACGGCAGAATTAACCGCAGAATACCTGAAGCGTGATTTGTTAAACATGGTATTTGGTAACTCTGATAACCATGGCCGCAATATGGCGGTGCTAAAACATGCGGCGGTGGTATCACTGGCCCCTATTTATGACTTTGCCCCAATGAAGGCAGACCCGGAAGTGGTTATGCGTACAACCCATTGGAGCAACACCTTTGAGCGCGGTGGAGATATTGACTGGTTGGGGTTATGTGACAACCTGGCCTGTTACGGTGAGCCTGAATTGTTTAAAACTGAATTACGCCAATTGGCCGCCAAACTACAACACTTAGCCGGGCGCTTAACCAAGCGCGGCGTACCGGCCAGTATCATGCAGATGCCGGTGATGGGCTTTGCTTATCTGGAAACCAGGCTGCAAAAGTGGGGATTATTAGCATGACACAACAAAAACGCCGGACGGACGCGGTGCCGGATCGCTTTGAACTAAAGCAACGTCTGGTGCAGCAAATGTTGTCGGGCAACACAACTCTGGGCCAGATTGGTAAAGCCTTACGCACCGGAGGCTTGCAGATGTCACAAACCGAAGTTTGCAAACTTACCGGTTTGAGCCGCCAGGTTGTCAGCGATATAGAAAACGATAATGGCAACCCGCGGTTAGATAATTTACGCAGCTATTTTAAATTACTCGGATTAGAACTGGCGGTGCTGCCACGCCAGCGCACTGAACTGGATAGCTTGCTTAAGCCCTATACTGAGGTTTAACCACAAAGCCGCGGGCGCCTAAATCCAGCGCCAGCGCACGCAGTTCGCCTTGCTGTGTTAGCGGCGCATAGGCAAAGCAGGTTACCTGTAAGCCCGCCTCAGCGGCAGTATGAATAAACTGACATACCTCGCTAAAACCCAATTGTATTGGCTTAACCGCCTGCTTATACGCCGGCGGGTTGCTGGCCGGCAGGTAAATTTCCAGTTTTTCTACTTCCAGCGCTATAAGCTGTTGGCATAATGCCGTGGACTCGTTGGGTGCCACCAGGCCATAGCTGACTATGGTTACCGGCACGCCATAGCGTTTGGCTTTAAAAGCCGCTAAAAACTCTGCCAGCAGATCCATATGCAACAGCGGATCGCCGATACCGGCCAGCGCCAGGCCTTGCAATTCAAACTCGGTAGACGCCTGCTGCTCGTAACCGGCCAGATAGGCCTGCTCTGCTACATCAAGTAATTGCTGTGCTGTCGGTGCCGGCATAAGTTGTGCGGGCATGAGTTGCGCCGCCAAGACGCTGTTGCCGGCCAGCTGCAGCAAGGATTGCGCCGCCGGTAAATGGCTGCCGCAGTGCAGAGTTAAACGCTGGTTGTCCGGATAACTGAGCAAAGCTGCGGTCATTTGTCGCCACCGGCGTTGGCATTTTGCTTGGCGTTCACAATAAAGCGCTCCATTTCGGCCTCAAGAATTTCCAGCGGTAGCGCACCATTGGCTAATAACGCATCATGAAACGCCCTGATGTCGAAGTTGTTGCCCAGCGCCAGCTCCGCTTTGGCGCGCAGCTGGCGAATTTTAATTTCACCCATTTTGTACGACAGCGCCTGGCCGGGCCAGGAGATATAGCGGTCTACCTCGGCGCGCACATTGGCTTGTGATAACGAGGTGTTGCTTGATAAAAAGTCCAGCGCTTGCCGGCGGCTCCAGCCCTGCGAGTGAATGCCGGTGTCGATCACCAGCCGGCAGGCGCGCCACATTTCATAGCTGAGACGGCCAAATTGTTGATAAGCGTTTTCATACACGCCCATTTCCACGCCAAGCCGTTCGGCATACAAGCCCCAGCCTTCGCCATAGGCGCTTAAATATAAATTACGCCGAAACTGCGGCACATTTTCCAGCTCTTGTGACAAAGCGCTTTGTAAGTGGTGGCCCGGCACCGACTCGTGCAGCGTTAAGGCCACCAGTTCATACAAGGGCCGCTGATCCAATGAGTCGGTGTTAAGCCAATAGGCACCGCCACGGGTGCCGCCAATGGCCGCAGGGTTATAAGACGCGGTGGTGTAATTCGGTGCTATCTCGGCCGGTACCGGCACCACACCATAAGGCAAACGTGGCAGCTTGCCGAAAAACTCCGGCAAGCGGTAGTCAATGCGCTTGGCAATGTACGAGGCTTCTTTTAGTAACTCACGCGGCGTTGTGGCATAAAACTGCGGATCGGTGCGTAAAAAGTGGGTAAAGTCGGCAAAACTGCCGCTAAAGCCGGTTTGTTTAATCAGCGCGTCCATTTCAGCGCGGATACGTTTTACTTCGGCCAGGCCGGTGTTATGGATCTCAGCCGGGTCCATATCCAGGGTAACGTACGTGTTTATAGTATGGCGGTAATAGGCTTTGCCGTTGGGTAATTGCTCTGCCGCTAAGCTATCTGTGGCAGCCTGCATATAATCACCTTCAAGAAAATCGGCTAACCGCGCAAAAGCCGGCAGCGCCACCTGTGCAATAGCCTGCTTTGCCGCATGTTGCAGCTGCTGTTGTTCGGCTTTGGAAAACGCCGCCGGCAGCTCTTTAAACGGCTGGTACAGGCTGCTTTGCTCCGGGTCGCTGTACACCTGCGCCCGCACCGTGGGCGCTATACCCTGAATAACAATTTTCGGCAATACAAAGCCGTCTTTTATACCTTGACGCATATTATTGATGTTCTCATCAAAGTAGCGGCCAAAATCCTTGATGCGACTGATATAGTCTTGATAATCAGTTACTTTCGGCATAGCCAGGCCACTGCTGGCATCTAACGCCAGACTCCAGAAACTGTAAAAGGTATTGGCCGGAATGCGATCCAGAAACAGTTGGTTGGCTTGAATCGAATTACGCAGCACCCAGCTAAGCAGCTGATGGTTAACCCGGTCGGCATCGCTTAATTGCTCCGGCGCAATAGCCTCCAGCCGCTTCAGCAGCTTTTGCTCGCTGGCCAGACGCCGCGCACGGTCTGCCGCTGTAACACCCGGCAAGCGGTCATTGTAGCCGGCCAAGCCCATGCGGCCGGCGGTAACCGGATCTTCCTGCAGGCTGTATTGCCAGTGATCGTCAATCACCTGCTGCAGTTGCTCCGTTGCCGTAGCGGCCAAAATGGCCGGGGCTGCGGCCAATAAAGCCAGGCTAAATAAAGCATGCGTTAATAACGTTATAAGTTTACGGGACCTGAGCACGGGTGTTCTCCAGACTAATCAAAGGGCTGCGTTTATCGCTTTACCTTAGCATGGCAGCGCTGAAAGCAGGCAATTTTCTAACCCATGCGGTAAACGGTTGAGCGCATTCGGTATGGGGCTATAAACGCAAAAACCGCCGAAATGGCGGTTTTGACGTTTATGGTGCACCCGATAGGATTGACTCGCTACATCCTGTAGCTCGCCCTACGGGCGTTGCTCACGCAACGTCCAAAACGGCGGTCCTGCCGTTTTGTCGAACGCAGGTTCTCATCCACAGGTACTGTCGTTTTAAGCATAAAATAAACTCTTTGTGCTCTATAAAATCAATAAGATAAGCGATTTTAAAGCATAATTTGAACTTTCATTTTTTAATCATATATTGAACCTTCTAACGCTGCAGCCCTATTGGGATGATGAAAAATTACATAACATAAAATTAATTACACAAATTTGAGATTTTTATGTCAGTGTAAACATCCCACTATTAATACCTGCATTCCTCATTAGGAGACTTAGCGCGTATTGAATATGGGGCCTAGCAACCCCATTAATTGCCCAATATTTGAGCTATATCTGAATTTACAGTACTCGTTATAGATAGTTCGCCGCACATGCATCTCGTCAATGCCAGTAGATTCGATAATTTTTTTTACCACATTACTCATTCGGTCTTTATCGCGGTCACGTATATTGGCCTTATTTAACAGAAGATAGTCTTGGGCTGACGTAAGACTTTCAATACTTATGCTATGCCCAGGAAACATGTTGTTCAATTGACTGAGGAGCTGGTGATTATTTGCAGCTTGATTCTCAAACATATCTATCACACCACACTCTGGTGTACATGGCAGGAATTTGACTTTATTCGTCGCCGCTTGAAATAGATCTAACAAGCTCCTGTTTCTTTGTTGTCTGGCCTTTGCTAAAGACTCGGTTTGGACATCTTCATCAAGAAAAGCATATCTTTTTACGTAATTTGCGAAAATTGCTGAAGAGTTATTCAGCATTTCTACAACTTGCACGAATCCACCAACGGGCGCGATTTTATACAAGGGTCTATAGCTTTGATTTGGATGACAGTGCGACATATACATTCCGATCAATTGCTCCGTCAGTAACTTTGCTTGTTTGTCTTCTACATAAAAAATAAAGTCGGCTGCCAACTCATCGTCAAAGGCTATATCACCTAATACTTGAGCTGGATAAGCCCCAACAACCGGCAAAACTTTCCCATTGTTATCGTTACGAAGATGGATTATCTGTTTTCTTGCGCAGTTCTTTATAATTGTTGCTGAGTGAGTAGAAAATAATACAGTTAGGTTTTTATCGTTGGCTAACTGCGAGACCCGTTGCAGTAGTCGGACCTGTGCCTGCGGGTGCAAAGCCATTTCCACTTCGTCGATTAGCAGTAGACCATTAACTGGGATGGTAGATATTTTGGGTAAGCGGATTAAATGGTTGATCTTACCTTTGCATGAGAGTGAGGCAAACCGGCATCTCATCGGATTATCTGGTTGGCACTCCAACCTACTGCTGATGCATGCTTCCCTCGCTAATTCCAGCAAGAACCCCACACGCCTTAACTTCCCGGTCATCGTTGCAACGCGCTCTTAGTGAAACGAGTTGTTTCTCAAGCGCCTGTAGAGCGGTTATCTGCGAGCGCACATGAGAGATGTGATCATCGAGCAAGGCATTGACAGCGGTACAGGACTGATGAGGGTCGTCCTGATAGCGCTTTAGTTCGTGAATTTCTGCCAGTGACAGATCCAGGATGCGGCAGCGACGAATAAAGGCCAGCCGCTCAACGTGTTTCTCGGTATAGACACGGTAACCGTTCTCCTGCCGACCAGGCGGCGGCAACAAGCCCTGCCGTTCGTAGAAGCGGATCGTCTGTGTATCTACCCCTACTGACTGTGCCAACTGACCAATACGCATCGGGTTCCTCCGCAACGGATTCTCTACGCTATTGACCTTATAGCGACTATATAGTTTTAAATGAAAACCCGATCACATTCAAGTGGAGTCATATCATGAGTAAAAACTGCGGAGGCCCCTGTGGCGACCATGCAAGGCCTGCGGCGGATACCGATATGCAGGCCTCCTCCGATGCGTCGGGGGAATGGGTCAGTGTTTATGCCGTGCCGAAGATGGACTGTCCATCAGAAGAGCGCATGATTCGCCTGGCCCTGAACGGCGTTGAGGGGATTCGGGCACTGTCCTTCGACTTGTCGAACCGCCGGTTGAAGGTCGTGCATGACGGTGAGGTCGAGCCCGTCACCGCGAAGCTGAAGACCTTGGAGCTAGGCGCCTCGCTTCAGGAAAGCGTCGCTGCCGATCCGGAGACCATCAAGGCGGCCGAGTTCTCGGCAGCCTCTGCCACGCAAGAATCCGGGACTCTGCGCTGGTTGCTCGGCATCAATGCGCTCCTTTTCGTAGTGGAAATGACAGCCGGCCTGATCGCCCAGTCCACCGGCCTGATTGGAGAGTCCCTGGACAATTTCGCCGATGCGGCCGTGTACGGGCTCGCACTTTATGCGGTTGGACATAGCGTGAGAATGCAGCTACGTGCCGCGCATGTTGCTGGTGTACTGCAACTGATCTTGGCTGTGGGCGTACTCATAGAGGTGGTGAGACGCTTTGTATTCGGTAGTGAGCCTGAATCGCTGGTGATGATGGCTATCGCATTCGTCGCATTGATTGCCAATACCAGTTGTCTGCTGCTCATATCCAAACATCGGGAGGGCGGGGCGCACATGAAGGCAAGCTGGATATTCTCGGCCAACGACGTGGTGATCAACCTGGGGGTCATCACCGCCGGCGCCCTGGTCGTGTGGACCGGTTCCAATTATCCGGATCTAATTATCGGCACCATCGCGGGGCTCGTCGTGCTTAACGGTGCCAGGCGCATTCTGGCGCTCAAGGGTTAAATAATGCTCATTATTGGCAAAAAGCTCTCGCCGTACGCCCTGTTGTCCATATCGGGCCTGCTGGCAACGTCTGATCAAGCTGTAAAGTGGCTGGTGCAGCAATCAATGGCCTATGGCGAGTCTGTTTCGGTGACCCCGTTCTTTAACTGGGTGCACCTAAGGAACACCGGTGCCGCATTCAGTCTTTTTGCGAATGGTGGAGGCTGGCAGCGCTACTTTTTTATCGGAATCGCGGTAGTGGTCTCGATTTTTCTGATCAAGCTGATCCTTGAAAATCGTCATAAAGGAGAAGCCATCGCTTACAGTCTTATCCTCGGTGGCGCCATGGGCAACCTGATTGACCGGGTCTTTCGCGGCTATGTTGTGGATTCCTTTGATTTCTATTGGCGAGACTGGCATTGGCCGGCCTTCAACCTGGCTGATATTGCAATTGTCCTCGGTGCCTTACTTTTCGTTTCCAGCAGCTTGTTGGGTAAAAAAGCAAACACCAATGCCGAGTCGGATGGATCTGACTGACACCTACGCCTATACAACACCATGACCGAACTTCCCGACAACATCCTTCACCTGCCGCAATACCAAGTACTGGGCTGCAAATCAACCGACGACGAAATGCACTTCCAGGTGGACGTGCCCGATCCCATCGCCTGCGAGGAATGCGGCGTGCAGGGTGAGTTCGTACGGTTCGGCAAGCGTGACGTTCCCTATCGTGATCTGCCCATCCACGGCAAGCGGGTCACTCTCTGGGTGGTCCGCCGCCGATACACCTGCCGGGCCTGCAAGACAACATTCAGGCCCCAGCTACCGGAGATGGTGGACGGATTCCGTATGACACTGCGGCTGCATGAGTACGTGGAGAAGGAATCCTTCAACCACCCCTACACCTTTGTGGCGGCACAGACCGGCCTGGACGAGAAGACGGTGCGCGACATCTTCAACGCCCGCGCCGAGTTCCTGGGGCGCTGGCACCGCTTCGAGACGCCCCGCATCCTGGGCATTGACGAGCTATACCTGAACAAGCGCTACCGCTGCATTCTGACCAACATTGAGGAGCGAACCCTGCTCGACCTGCTGGCCACCCGCCGCCAGGACGTGGTGACCAACTACCTGATGAAGCTGAAAGACCGGCAGAAGGTCGAGATCGTCAGCATGGACATGTGGAACCCCTACCGGGCAGCGGTCAAGGCTGTGCTGCCCCAGGCCCGTATCGTGGTCGATAAGTTCCATGTGGTGCGCATGGCCAACGATGCCCTGGAGAAGGTGCGCAAGGGCCTCAGAAAGGAGCTGAAACCGTCCCAGAGCCGGACTCTCAAGGGAGACCGGAAAATCCTGCTGAAACGCGCTCACGAAGTCTCAGACCGGGAGCGCCTCATCATGGAGACCTGGACAGGCGCGTTCCCGCAACTGCTGGCCGCCTACGAGCACAAGGAGCGCTTCTACGGCATCTGGGACGCCACCACACGGCTCCAGGCAGAAGCCGCCCTGGACGAGTGGATAGCCACCATCCCGAAGGGCCAAAAGGAAGTCTGGAGCGATCTGGTCAGGGCAGTGGGAAACTGGCGCGAAGAGACCATGACCTACTTCGAGACGGACATGCCCGTCACCAACGCTTACACGGAGTCCATCAACCGACTGGCCAAGGACAAGAACCGTGAAGGGCGCGGTTACTCCTTCGAGGTGATGCGGGCACGAATGCTCTACACCACGAAGCACAAGAAGAAGGCACCGACTGCGAAGGTCTCTCCTTTCTACAAGAAAACCATCGGTTACGGACTGCCGGACTTCGCAGAGGAACTCAACTACGGGGTCGATCTATCAACCATCTGAGGGTGGTATCAGATTGATGGGGTGAAGGTGCCCCATCAACCATTAAATCCGTATACCCGATATTTTTATTGCAAGCTTTAATGCACAGAGCTCGCCAAGACTGAAGCTCTTCTCTGAATAATAATAAGTTCCTCCATGAGCTTGGTATGGTATCAGGTAAGCGTCACTACCTACTCCCCGCCGGGTATTAACATATTTGAGGTTGCTCCACTTGCTCGAGCCTAGTACTCCGGAAAGAAAATTCTTAATTTCTTGCCTGGCATCCATCAACCGTCTTGGCTGAATCTCATCTCGGAATGGTTCAATACGATCGCCACTGGCTTCAATATACCCTATCGATGAGTAGGGGGATTGACTTAGAAGATTGGCATTTCTGCGAGGTATTGCTCGCCAGCGCTGCCCCCCATATTGATATTTAACTTTTTCCGTACCAATATGATACTCAATTTCTGATTCCGAGTACGAATCAAGCCTGCGCTCTAATGGACTTGTTTTATAAAATCGTTGGAACGCATGTTTTGCCCCAATCCTGTATATGGCTGCAAAAAGACTGGTTTTGCCTGAACCATTTAAACCGGTAAGAACCCAGACCCCTTGCCCCGGCATTTCGAAGACAAGTTCAGCGATCTTTTTGACGTTTTTCAGTATAATTTTCATATGTTAGATACTAATTTTTCCCGGTTTCACTGCGCGGAATCAACCCATTGCTGGTACGAACATCGTAACCAAGTTGGGGGCAGAAATAAGATTTTTTCGAAATTTGAAACGGCTTTTAGGAGTGTTAACCTCCCTTCCCCAATCGCTTGTTGCTTACGACTGACTCATCAAAAGTTTTTTGGATATATATAAGACGTCCATCTAAGTAACTCCTGCACTCCCGATTCTGCTCCATAGCGATGATTGGCATTTGTCTCAATTGTTCTGCGTATTTCAGTTCATTCGCGATATCTCCACTAAGCCGCCAAACGAGCGAGCTGGTGCGAAACAACCCATATAACTGTTCAGCATCTTCACGGAGATTTGCCGCTTGCCAAAGCACAGCATGGCTCCTGTTGAATAATTCGGTTAAACGTTGAAAAAACAAGTAGCGGTATACTCGGATACACTGCCTGTAAAGTGAAGAATCTGGGAAATTTAATGGGTTCGGATTCTGTTCAAGTTCTGCCTCAACTTTTGATAAAACTGCACGACAGTTGTTATAAATATCACCCTCAGATGACTTGAGTACTTTGTCCAAATATTCATTACGTTCAGACCGAATTAACCGAGCAAGCACTAAGCTAATGTTGTTCGAAAGTATTACGTGATTGTGATTTCGAGCTTGTTTTTCTAATCGCTTTAAACGACGTACTCGCTCAGCGCCCGTGAATTCTATTTCTGTCCTTATCTGGTCAGAAACAATCCGTGAATAACTAGCTCGCCCAGACAATTTTCTCAATGTACGAGAATATTCAAGTGCCTTCCCAGGCTCCACTATCTGTGTCGCCAATGCAAGAGTTGAAAGAATGCTTTCATATAGAGATGAAGTGAAGAAAGGCTCTGCCTTAAATGGCTCCACTAAACTTTCCAATAGTTCAATGGACTCATCTCTCTGTCCCAACATGCGCAGGCCTTCTGCCAAATGATATTTTAGTTGGTAATAATTGGAGGAATTCAAATCACTTAGTAGGTTCAACGCACTTCGCGCGAAGTTCACTACTTGTTTAAAAAAACATAACCGCAGCAAGCACATGCTATAGGACACAGCAGCCTGCACAGACTGTTTGTAGAGTTTGATATCGTCTGAATTTATGGACGACTGCATTAGCGACAAAATTAGCGTGTGGATATTACCGGGAGCAAAATCCTGGTACTCCAGCATCGACAGCTCCTCTTTGGAGACCTTAACCTGCCCAAACATCCACTTGTCGCCAGCTGCAAGTGTCAGAGAGTCAAGACTGAGCTGTCTGAAATCTTCATTTGCAGAGGTTCTCAGTATGAAATCCCTGACAAGGGGATTAATTCGTACAAACTTGGTGTCTAACTCAGGCTTGTTAATACTGTAGATAAACCCATAATCAATTAAACGCAGAAAGTCATCTATTTCAAAATTGTATTTACTAAAATGATTCTTGACTCTAAGCGCTTTGTGACCGCTGCTTAGCACCGACATGATTTTGGTTAAGCTGTAAAGTCTCACATTCTCAGGCCTTTCAGAAGCCGACAGTTCAATCAGTTTTGAATGCAATACACTTGGAATACCTTCGTTTATCGTGGCAAATGCGTCTGAGAGCGAGCGGTCTTCAAACAACTCAGCTATCGACATGATACTTAAATGTTTTCGAACGATGTCAAGCTTGAGCGGTAACGACGACGTTAGTAGCGAAATTCGCTCAACAACAAGCGGGGTAAGGTCTAATCCGAAATTATTGCACTTTATATATTCTTTGACATCTTCTGGTAGTAATTCACCTAGGTGAACTGTTCTGCACGCTAACTGAGCAGGGTTTACGGACAAAACTATAACCGAAAAACCGTGCTGTGAATCTTTAGCTAAGTTGATCAGTGTATTCGCGAAGACACACAATTCGGGATTAGACGCATCTAAGTTATCCACCAACAACAAAACTCGCTCCATTTTTTCTGTAGCAAGCAAAGTCATTATGTCGCAACCAACATCCTTTAGTATTTGCTCATCAAACTGCTCACTTGAAGTGACTTGGGACAAGTCCACACGAGTCACAAAGTAAATAAATTCTCTATCTTGGAGCGTATCGATGAGGGCGCTCAGAAACCCAAATCGACCACTTCCCGGTAAGCATTCTAGGTGAACACATTGCTCCACCTCCAAGGCTCGGGCGGCCTGAAGTTGCTGTTGTAATCTAACAGTATGATGTGGTTCGTCGCGATGAATTTTATATGGTTTAGGCTCTGCACGTGTTAGTTGCTTTTGGGGATTGATCACTTGCTCAAGCGGCAGAATTTCGGTGTGTTTTTTGGAGCCAGTCAAGTCAGTGCCTAATTCGTCACTCATAATTAAGGATATTTCATCGTGAACTGTACGAAATAACGAGTGGCAATTAACGCCTTTATAGAACTGTAAACGATTCGTTGACAGGCCTGGCGAAAATTCATCAAATACTACTGCATAATCTTGCCTTAGCTTTTGTTCATCGTCGTCATAGAAACACCAACGCACTTCATACTTTGCTTCAGGGTCAACTATGAGTTCTTTGATTGCTTTTCTAACTACATCATTCCAGCCGCCATACCCTATGACGTATAACTTTGCCCCATTCAAAATGGACTTTATAGAGTCCGTAACAGCTCGTCTGTCTGTTTCAAGCTGGCTTGGCGTATGCATAGTGTCGCCAGTCCAAAAGCCGTGCAGGTGAAGGACTTTTACTCCACGCTCATAGGGTTCAGAGTGCCGAACATCGCTATTAGATTCACAGTAATAATTAACGGATGGTACGCTATTATTTTTTAGAGCCTCTTGAATCAGAGGGTCGAAGTTAGTTGTGAGTACACAATTTAAATTGAATCGCTCACTGCCAACCAACTTGCCAAAGTAGGCAAGTGACTCTGGAACTACCCATTTAGCAGTAGTTTGGTCTTTTGCTTTAAGTACTGCACGCTCAATCACCTCTTGAACATCGCTTTGATCTCCTACGCTCAGTAAGTAATCAAACCAACCTTGGTATTCATCTGCAAACCCCAAGGAATGGGTTCTGCATTCAGTACTACTTAGCATCTCCTTCTCAATCAAATAATCCTTAATAAGATTAACCACACCAGTAACTCCTGGTACTCCAGAACCATCCGGCGAACAACTAACAGCTGAACCAAAAAGAAATGCAACTTTCTTGTTTCGTTTTATGTCGTTTATGAGAGACCGTTCTAGCCTTGAAAAATCATGTATGAGATACATTTAGCTGTCCTTGGGTTACGACGACCATCAGCCCCTGGCAGGTAGCTAAACCTATTAACTTGGACGATATGGCAACCTTTAAATAAATTCAAACAATAGAATAATGTCGCTATGGCGTATAAAGCATAGTAATACTCGTAACAGCACCTCTGCAACACCAAAAGTCCTTCACAATAGAACGTTGGCGTTTGTAATTGTCTGAATCGCTACTACTTTTTAAATAAGTCTTAGTCAGATAAACTAACTCAACGGTTTTATTTTTAATAAAATTACCGAGTATCCTTTCTCTTGGACTAAAGTTTGCCCATATATTGCCAATTCAGGAGAGAGCTTTAGAGCTTCTTCTAACCAATCATTTTCACAAAATTCAATGAACTCCGACTCAAAATTTGGTTTTACACTGGGGGCTTGGTAACTCTCCGGCAAATCTGAGCCTTTTGCTACTTTCAATCTATAATTAAAATTCTTGAGATTCCGCCAAACGTATCTCACTTTCCGATTTTCTGCAAAAACGATTGCTACTGGTTCGCTACTCAATGGTATTGCCGCGATAGCAGTTGCTTCAAAACTCATTTGAAAAAGTACAGATAGTCTATTAATTAATTCGATATTGAACGCTTGATCGTTGATCTCAGGTGTTAAGAGATGACTTGGCAACAACAGCTTTTGCGCAAACTCGTTTGCTTCAGACTCTTCAGTATTCGAATTTTTCTTCAAATCGCTGGCTGTACACTTTCTCTCTCCAGAGGCGTGAGTAGGCAACAGAAAGTGCCCAAGCTCATGTCCAATCGTAAACCGCTGCCGACCAATTGGCCTGCTTTTATTAAAAAAGATGACTCCGCAGTCTTTAGCAGGTTCAGAACAGAGCATTCCTTCAATATTTTCGCTGTCTCCAGGTAAAGGCTGAATTTCACAAATTCCTACCCTTTGGGCAATCTGTTCAACAGGAATAGGAGCCTTTAATTGAGGGCATTGCTGAAATATGCAATTAACCAGCTCTTCAGGAGCAAAACAATCCGCAAGCTCCATCAAGTCCAATGAGATCATACTATCCTTGTTTGTGATTTTTAATCAGTGATAAAGCCATATCTATGGCTTGTTCTATCACTTTCAAATCCTCTTCGGAAGCATTTTCATGATCAATTTTTCGGAACATCGAATTTAATTTTCGAGATCGCAAGTCGACATCACTTTTACCGGCCAAAAAGTCCAAACTCACCGAGTAATACTCAGCAAATTTCATAAGAAGCTCAAGAGATGGATTTTGGGTCTTTCCCTTTTCTAATTCCCATACATGTGGCTTGGATATACCCACAGCATCAGCAACAACTTGCAGCGAAACCTTTTTATCCGCCCTAAGTACCCTCAACCTTTCAGCTAGCGACATATGCTCTCCTTGAAAAATGTGCCGTATGATATATCTAACACTAGCATACGGAAAGATCTTGACAAGAGATTTCTCACCGAATAACCTTGGATCGTTAGAATAATCTAACGCAATGTAAGGATCAAAGCATGGCTACAAATGGCAAACCAGGTGATAATCGCCGCCACGGGGCGGTAACGGGAAGATCTCAAACGCAAACACCCAGCGGTCACTGGGTTAAAAGAGATACTGAAACTGGACAATTTATGGATGTGAAAACATCGGACAAAACTCCGTTTAAAGGAGTTCGAAAGGAAAAATAGGCATTGGTTGGCGCCAATACCTATTTTGTGATGCATAAGAGTGATGCCGAAATGGCATCCTCTTGGGACACTGGACTTCCCCTAATCTCATAGACACTCATTAACCTCGTTGAGATTAGCTTTTTCCTCATAATCTGCCGGTGATAACTGCCCTAAATGGCTGTCTATTTAAATGTCTTTTGTGGCAGCGGTGAATTCAGGCGTGATAGGTTATTTTACATGGAGACAAGATATCAATACTTAGTAAAATTTATCGCAGGAATTGACAACAGTATTAAAACACATCAGAAAAGCTAAGCTCCTTTGGTTTATCTTTAAACCGAGCATTTATTCCTTTTCCATGGTTGTAATCATCCCAACCAACATACTCCCCAGGTTCCGATATTTTTAATTTATCCATCGGCAGCAAAAAAGGATTGTTGGTTTTCGTGATAACAGAGCTCCGTAAACTTGCCATTTCAGCAAGTCGTTTCTGGCAGATGCTACTTTCGCCGTTTTCAAGAGCAGCTTTATATGCATCGTTCAGAAGGTTTTTCAACTTTCTGAAGTTTCCATTCGAATACGAATACAACCTGCGGTACATCTCTTCCGATGCGAGTTCAGATGGTTCCGGTAAATCCATCAGCTTCTCAAACATAGATAAAAACCCCTGGTACTTATGCAATTCGCTATCAGTACTGATACGGAAAGGGCTAAGTATTCTGCGGCGCTCGAAGCGGTTCGATAGCTGACTAACGCTGTCCAAGATCACCGAACTGTACGGCATACCAAATAGCGCCATAGGTATTTTGGTATCGACTATCAGACTTTTTATAGAGTTTGCTGTTTCCTTGAGTATTTTCAGGCTTTTCCGTTCTATCAAGTGTTGGAATTCGTCGATTATAATTAGCTCCAATCGACAGTTCTGGGCTATCGCCTTGATTTGTTTTCGTAGTGCAACTTCGTTGCTAGACTCAAATGGATAAGGATGGCCCAGATCAGCTAAAATTTGTTGAAATAGTGCCACCGAATTGGCCTCGCCAGGCAAAGTGGTCGACAATACGGGTATAACGGTGCCCTCGTATGAATCGTTTCTTGCGTTCAGTTCGAGGTACTTGTTAATGAGTGACGTTTTACCGGCCCCCGTATCTCCGGTAACAATTATGCATTCAGGGTCGCCACCAAGCTTTGACAGCTCCCTGCATTCATCAAGCTCATTTAGCACTGTTTTGAGAAACGGGCTTGCAACAAATGCTGAACGAAAACGAGCTAGCTTTGCCTTGATGTCTTCTTCACTGAGTTTTGCTGCCATGTTAAAGGAACTCCCAGCCAGTGGTGTCTATAGGTTTACTTGGTCTCTTTATCGGTTCATCTCCGGCATTGGAGTCAGATGTTAGGCTCACAAGTTCATCCTGTTTCTCAGTAGCCGAAGCTTTTGCTCGTCTCGAGTCTTCGACATATCTTGCAGCTTTAGATGTGCTGCCTGTGCGTTTTGATGATTGTGATTTTGCCATGAAAGCCTCGTCAACCAACTGGTGAATACGACTATTGGCTTCCTGAATATCTTCATCGCAATAGCTATCTCCAACCTCTTGTCTGGCAGCAATACAGTTAATCTTGTGCTGATGGAGCGTTACTGAAGACGCGTACTCAAATTTAACTGCCGGTACTTTAAGAAAAGATTTGGTCAGCTGATTAGAAACATAGATGTATCCCAGATTTTCTGGATCTACTTTAAAAACAACCTGATGATCACCAACTCGCGCCCGGAGCTCAGCCAATGCATGACTGGAATAACGAAGGTGCCTGAACGTCACTCCATCCCGCCGCAATTGACCGCTAAGCGTCCGACAGAAGATCAGGTTCAAATCTTCAAAATCGTACTCAGTTTGAACAGGAGCAAACTTTTCTAACGCTTTCGTCCATGCGAGGTTAGGAATGCGGTCTCGTTTCGCATTAGGGCCGGCTTGGTAAATATCACAAATCCAGATATGAATAATCTGCAGCAACCTATCCATATCAACAACAGCAGTTTTAGCAGGATCATAATCTGCCGAGCCTTTTAATGAGGCCAAAGTATGGCCGGGCTGTGCTCGCAGTAATTCAGAATTCAGTTTCCCAAAGTGTCGTTCGATAATTGGTTTTAGATAGGGCGTTGCAGTTGGATTCTTACCAGAATTAATCAGCAGCTTGCCCAATACCAACTTGAAATCCTTATCATCGAACTCTTTGCCGTTGTCTGACACGATAAGTTCAGGCTTACCGAAGCAGTGCCAAGCGTTTCTAACGGCGGGATATGTGTTTAAAAGATAGTCTTTAGGCAGCAGGGCGTGCTTTAACGCTCTGGCAACAGCCACAAAACTTGGCGGGGTGAATCCAATATAAAAGCCCAGTACAGAGCGCGAATGCACATCACATAACGTTGTAATCCAAGGTCGGCCTAGTGGGATAAAGCTTTCCTTCTCGACCACAAAAAAATCAAGCTTAGTGTGGTCAATTTCAACCCGCTCCAGGAGACGGTTTGTTTTTACCATTTCACCAATGTGTTTGAACTCCTTGTTCGCTTTAAATTTTCCTTTATGTTTTACCACCAACTCATACGGAGAAATTTTCTTAAAACGCGCCCAGAATGTCTGAATTGAAGGAGCCTTAAGTTTTAAACCAGACTTTTGGTTATACTGGAACACCAAATGCTGGAGATAACTGTAGGCGCTGGACACTGCGCCTGACTTGGTGTCTTTAATTCTGTCCAGCGCTTGCTGGATTAATTCTTCTACTTCCGGATTTAGTCTTTTGCTTTTATTGCCACGTCCGCCGCTGTTTGGCGCTAACGCTTTAATTGACCTTCCAGACTCTTGGTAAACTTTAGCCCAGCGCCGGATGGAAGATACTGAGGGAGTTTGCGCCGCAAACTCAGATTCAAGTTCAGGGAGAATAGCTTTCAGACGCTGTTCAGAAAAAACGCCATGACAAAGTTCCGTAACTTTACTGAGCACTCTCCAGCGGAACATCGCTTGTTCACGCTCCCGCTCAGGCAAAGCATCAAGATGCTCATACGATTCAGTTTCATCCAGGCCCTGTTTCACTTCGGCGAGAAACGCTTCTTTCGCTGTGTCATGGGTGACACCTGCAGGCACCGGGAAAAGTTGCTCGAATACGTTAGCCATGATTTACCCTCGCAAAGACGGTGTCAGAGTTAAACTCAGCATAAAGCGGAAACGACACCAATTTCTTAGCTACCAGATTCAGAAGTAACTCTTTCGTGAAGTTTTCTGATGTTTGAATTCCAATAGATATTTCATTCAGTGACTGTGGGCCACCAGTGAGAAGTGAGATAATTAGCGCCTGCTTTTCGGTTACTCCTTCACGTGTCATATAGCGGTGAACCAACTTCAGGTTTTCAGCCATCTGGCCACACATCAGTTGCCGGTCAGTAACCAGCTCTAAGCTCAGATCTCTTTCGCCGAATGCCTTTTGTAACAACTGCCACTTTTGTCTAAACTTATCGGTGAGTGAGATACTGTAGGGTTTGATTTCGAAATATACTTCCTGCTGGTCGCGCAGACGTACTAAAAAGTCAGGAGTGTAGATAAGTGGCCGATTGCTGTTTTCTAGCGGAAAGGCAAAACGTTGAGGTTGTGCTTCGAAATCGATAACCTGAGTAGAAAACTCAAAGTAATGGCAAGCTATGAATTCGTTATAACCTTCGACGGTGATTGGGTCGGGCTTGTGGCAGGAGACAAACCTGAAGATATTGGTTACTGCAGATTTAGTGATTTTTCGTTTCTGCACGCCCAGTCACTTTCGTAACAAAGTTACATAAGCGTGGCAGATAATAACAAAAGCGCAAGTTATGCTTAAAAAAGTTCAACTTATGCTTAAAACGACAGGTACACAAAACAAAAAACCGCCTGATTGGCGGTTGTTTGTTTTGGTGCACCCGATAGGATTCGAACCTATGACCTCTGCCTCCGGAGGGCAGCGCTCTATCCAGCTGAGCTACGGGTGCACAATCTGCAAATAGGCAGAAGCTGCGCATTATAGACAGCCTTGCTCTGTGTGTCTATTGCCCGGCAGTGCGTTTTTTCAGCATTCAGTTCTAAATCACTTATTTACAAGCCTTAGCTGTAACAGCTAGAGTGATAACTCATTCTGCGTTGGTGTTACGACTTAATATGGATACTAAGTTAATTCCGCTTTGGCAATGGATATTACTGCTGGCTTTGCTGTTGCTGTCGGTATATGCCACTGAAAATCTGGTAAAACATGAACAACAACATGTTCGCAGCCAACAACTGCGCCATGAAATAGCCAGTGCCGGCCAGTTAAGGGCGCTGCTGGAGTCAGAGCTGAATATTCCGCTGTATCTCACCATCGGCCTTACCGCTTATGTCCAGGCTAACAACGGGGATATTTCGCCGGCCGAGATCCATTTGCTGCTGCCGGAGCTGGTGCATCAGGCGCGGCATATCCGCAATATTGGTGTCGCGCCCGGCAATACCCTGCGCTATGTTTATCCGCTCAGTGGCAACGAGAAGGCCATTGGCCTGTATTACCCCGATTTAACCGAACAGTGGCCGGATATCGCTGCCATTATTGCTCAGCGCGAAGCGCGGCTGGTGGGCCCCATTGCGCTGGTGCAGGGCGGTAATGCCTTTATTTATCGCTTGCCGGTGTACCTTAATGCCGACAATTACTGGGGTATTATCAGCACGGTAGTAAATATAGATTCAGTATGGAGTTTACTGGAAAAACAAACCACCGAGCAGGAAGTGCAGGTAGCTATTCGCAGCTTGTCACCACAGGGCCGCGCCGGTGCGGCGTTTTATGGTGACGACCGCTTGTTTTACGACGACAGCCTGCTGCTGGGGATCAGCCTGCGTGGTGCGCTGTGGCAAATGGCCGTGCGTTCACTGGCGCGCCTGCCGGACCGTTCGGGGCAGATACGTGCGGTAGCTTACGGCATATCGGCACTGTTGCTGGGGTTGTTTGGCTGGCTGTTGATTTCACGCCAACGTCTACGCGACAGCGTGGCAGAACAACAGCGCAGCAAAGTGTATTTGCGCAGCATGATGGATAATGTCGCCGATGCCATTATTACCACTGACGAAGATGGCATTATTGAGCAGGTTAACCTGTCTTGCTACCCGATGTTTGGTTATGCCACGGCTACTTTACCGGGGTTGCATTGGTCAGTGTTATTAGCCGAACCACAGCGTCTGGACGAGGTATACAGTGCTACGTCTAACGGCAATGCGGAATACGAAAGCACCGGCCGGCGCCGTGACAGCAGCACTTTTCCAATGTCGGTGCATCGCAGCCATATTCGTTTGCAGCAACAGTCGCGGCAATTGCTGGTATTGAGTGATTTATCTGAGCGTCGGCAAACCGAGCAATTGAAACAACAATTTATCTCTACCGTTAGCCATGAGCTGCGCACCCCGCTAACGTCGGTTTCTGCCGCGCTGGGGTTGGCGGTGTCGGGTGCGTTGGGCGATCTGAGCGCATCACAACAACGTATGCTGCAACTGGCTCATACCAATTGTCAGCGCCTCAGTGCTCTGGTAACTGATTTACTGGATATCGAACAAATTACCAGCGGCACCATGACGCTGCAACTCAGCGCTATAGCGCTGCGACCGTTATTACAACAATGCGTTGATGAAGTACAACTGCTGAATACCGACCGCAGTATCAGCCTGCACTGCGATGCCACGCTGACCGGGGTTAATGTCAATGCTGATGCCCCGCGGCTGACCCAGGTGGTGATGCATTTGTTGTCTAACGCGGTAAAGTTTTCCCCCGCCGGTACGCCGGTGCGGATAAATATTAATATGGCCGGCGATCAGGTAAGGGTTACCGTACAGGACAGCGGCCCGGGTGTAGCGGAGCAATTTGCCCCGGGGCTATTCAGCCGCTTTAGCCGCGCCGACAACAGCGATACCCGCGAGCATGGCGGCACCGGGCTGGGATTAGCCATCAGCCGCAGCCTGATAACACAAATGCACGGCAGCATCGGCTACAAACCGGCACCGCAACATGGCGCCTGTTTTTACATCGACTTGCCCTTTATTGCCGCCATACAGCAACAAACATTGCCCTGAGCCGGTTTTTGTCTTAATTTGTTGGCGTCTGGCTGCAAACACAATGCTTTAGTATTGCTTTTTGGCATACTCGGGTTAGCCATGCGCCTGTGCGCAACTATTACAATAAGCTTTAACATCTTCCAGGGAGATATTCATGCGTAAAACACTGATAGCCACCACCGTTAGTGCCGTGCTGGCGCTTAGCGCCTGTTCAGATAATACGGCGCCAAATCAAACCACTACTCAACAAGGCTCTGCCGCGGTAACTGAAGTGACTTCTACTAATCCGTTATTTGTTAAAAGCATGCTGCAATACGAAGCGCCAAACTTCAATGAAATAAAAGACGAGCATTTCCTGCCGGCTTTTGAAGAAGGCATGAAGCAGCATATGGTTGAAGTACTGGCCATTGCCAATAACCCGGAGCCGGCCAGCTTTGACAACACCTTAGTTGCACTGGAAAAAAGCGGCGAGCTGCTTACCCGTGCTTCGCGCATTTTCTATAACCTGGCGGGGTCGAACTCTAACCCTGAGCGACGTAAAATTCAGTCTGAACTGGCGCCGAAAATGGCCGCACACTCAGACAATATAAACTTAAACCCACAGCTGTTTGCGCGGATTAAAAGCCTGTATAACCAACGCAACGAGCTGCAACTGGACAGCGAGTCAGTACGCTTAATTGAAGTGTATTACGAGCGCTTTGTCCGTGCCGGTGCTCAACTTACTGAAGAGCAAAAAACCGCGATTCGCGCGCTGAACGAAGAGCACTCAAAACTGACCAACCAGTTCTCACAGAACCTGCTGGCTGAAACCAAAAATATCGCCGTAGTGGTTGATACCAAAGAAGAACTGGACGGTTTATCTGACTCACAGATTACGGCGGCCGCCAACGCAGCCAAAGAAGCCGGCCACGAAGGCAAATACCTGTTAAGCATTACCAATACCACGCGCCAGCCGGTATTAGCACAGCTGAGCAACCGCGAGCTGCGTAAACGGGTATGGGAAGCCTCTGCCAACCGCGCGCAAAGCGGCGAAACTGACAACCGCCCGCTGGTAGCCCGTCTGGCTCAGTTGCGTGCTGAACGCGCCAAACTGTTAGGCTACGACAACTGGGCCAGCTATGGCCTGGAAGCCCAAATGGCGAAAACGCCACAAGCCGTGTTTGATATGTTAGGCAGCATGGTGCCGGCAGTAGTGGCCAACACTAACAAGGAAGCTGCGGCCATTCAGCAGATGATTAAAGAGAAAGGCGGTGATTTTGAGCTGCAACCGTGGGACTGGGAATACTATGCCGAGTTTGTGCGCCAGGCGAAGTTTGACCTGGACGAAAACGAAGTTAAACAGTACTTTGAGTTTAACCGCGTATTAAAAGACGGTGTGTTTTTTACCTTTAACCGTCTGTACGGCATTACCTTTAAACCACGGCCGGATTTACCGACTTACCATCCGGATGTAGATGCCTATGAGCTGTTTGATGCCGACGGCACCAGCCTGGCGATTTTCTACGCCGACTACTTCGCCCGCGAAGGTAAGCGCGGCGGCGCCTGGATGAGCTCGTTCGTTGGCCAGTCGCACTTAACCGGACAAAAGCCGGTAGTGGTTAACGTGATGAACATTCCTAAAGCACCAGACGGCGAACCTACGCTGGTTAGCTATGACAACGTGACCACTATGTTCCACGAACTGGGCCATGGCTTACACGGCATGTTCTCTGATGTGAAATACCCAACCCTGGCCGGTACCTCAGTATCACGCGACTTTGTTGAGTTTCCGTCTACCTTTGAGGAAGACTGGGCCGCGCATCCGGAAGTGATCGCTAACTACGCCAAGCACTATCAAACCGGTGAAGCCATCCCGGCAGAACTGCTGCAAAAAGTAATGAACTCACGCAGCTTTAACCAGGGCTTTGATACGCTGGAGTATATGTCGGCAGCCTTGCTGGATATGGAATGGCACTCACTGTCTGCCGATGAACCACTGCAGGACGTTAATGCGTTTGAAGCAGCTGCACTGAAAAAACACGGCGTAGATTTAGCCGCGGTACCACCGCGCTATAAATCAACCTTCTTTTCACACTCTATGGGTGGCGGTTATTCTGCCGGTTACTATGCCTATATGTGGAGTGAAATTTTAGCTGCTGATGCCTTTGCTTATGTGCAACAGCAGGGTGGTTTAAAGCTGGAAAACGGCCAGAACTACCGGAAAAACATTCTGTCTGTGGGTAACTCACGGCCGCCAATGGAGTCTTACAAAGCCTTCCGTGGTCAGGAGCCTACTACAGATGCACTCTTAATCCGTCGCGGCCTGAAAACCAAAGTAGATTAATATTCCGGCGGGTATTGGTTTACCCTAAATCAACCGTTGAAGGCATGGATGCTGACAAATTCGCCGGGAGCGAATTTGAACAGCTGTGCTGGTCCGCAAGGATAAACTTCATGGATGAAGTTTATAGTCGAGCCTACAGGGATGTATTTACGGCGTGTTGATGTGGGTAAACCAGTTATCCGCCTGCTGACTAATTAAAAAAGCCCCGCTAAGTTAGCGGGGCTTTTTATTGCTGCTTTGCTTAATTAACTGCCGGCAACCTGCATCTGATTGATTAACACCGAACCGGTCAGTACGCCGCCGCGGCGATCTACGTCGTTACCTACGGCGCTGATATTCATAAACATGTCTTTTAAATTACCGGCAATGGTAACTTCTGACACCGGAAACTGAATTTCACCATTCTCAACCCAGAAGCCAGCCGCACCGCGCGAGTAATCGCCGGTAACGGTATTGACGCCCTGGCCCATCAGTTCGGTAACCAACAAACCTTTACCCATACTGCGACACAGCTGCAACAAGTCTTCATCGCCGTGCTGTATCAGCCAGTTATGAATACCACCGGCATGGCCGGTACTGGCCATACCCAGCTTACGCGCCGAGTAGCTGGTGGTCAGGTAGGTGTTTAATACGCCCTGCTCTATTACGGCTAAATCGCGGGTTTTTACACCCTCACCGTCAAACGGGCTGGAGGCCAGCGCCTGCTTAATATGCGGCTGCTCGAGGATAGTAATACCCGGTGCCATAATCTGTTGGCCTACCTTATCCATTAAAAAGCTGGATTTACGGTAAATGCTGCCGCCGCTGATGGCCGACACCAAATGGCCAAACAGGCTGCTGGCAATGTCGGCACGAAACAGTACCGGCACTTTTTGCGTAGCAATTTTACGCGCATTTAACCTGGCCACGGTTTCCAGTGCGGCTTCGCGGCCAATTTGTTTCGGATCCAGCAGTTGGCTGTAACGCCGTGCGACGGTAAAGCTGTAGTCGCGTTGCATATCATCGCCATCTTCACCTATTACCACACAGCTGAAACTGTGGCGTGAACTCGGGTGGCCGACTAACTGGCCATGGCTGTTGCCGTATACCTTTAACCCGGTGTGCGACGAAAACGAGGCGCCTTCGGAGTTGGTAATGCGCTTATCGGTGGCAAAGGCGGCTTCTTCGGCGCCGGCACACAAGCGGATGGCTTCGTCGGTGCCGATACTTTCCGGGTAGTATAAATCCAGATCCGGCGGCGACATTTCTAACCAGCCGGCTTCTGCCAAACCGGTGTGCGGGTCTTCTGAGGTGTAGCGGGCAATATCAGCCGCCGCTTCTACCGTGCGGCGCAGAGCGTCGGGGCTTAAATCGGCTGTAGAGGCTGAGCCTTTGCGCTGGCCAAAGTACAAACTGATCCCAAGGCCACCGTCCTGATTAAACTCGACGGTTTCTACCTCACCATGGCGCGTTTCCACGCTTAAACCTTTAGTGCGGCTCATAGAGGCCTCAGCACTGCTGGCGCCCAATTGCTTCGCATGCGCCAGCACTTCAGCTACGGCGTGTTTTACTTCGTCAATTTCCTGCCAAATAGTCGGTTGAGTTACTTGCATAATGTCTGTTCAGCTAAATTATTTGCCACAAGCTTATCATAGTCTGCTTATGCTGGCTGCTGCTGCGCGCTACTATCATGTATACTTAGCGCATTATTGTTAAGAGTGAAGCAAGCATGACCGATTTTATAAACGGCGATACCTGGGATGAAGAAGAAGGTAAGAGTAAATCACAGGTAAAGCGTGAAATGCACGAGTTACAAAAGCTGGGCGAAGAGCTGGTAGCACTGAGTGGTGCTTCACGCGCCAGAGTGCCGCTGGACGATGAATTACGCGATGCATTGCAATTGGCTGATAAGCTGAGCAACAAGCGTGAAGCGCTGCGCCGGCATATCCAGTTTATCGGCCGCTTAATGCGTACCCGCGATTTAGAGCCGATTGAGCAAGCCTTAGCCATACTGCGCAACACTAACCAGGCGGCAACACGGCAATTTCATAAAGTAGAGCAATGGCGCGATAAATTACTGGCCAATGACGACACCTTAACCGACTTTATTGCTGCCTATCCGGAGGCAGATGTACAACAGCTGCGCCAGCTTATTCGCAATGTGAAGAAAGAGCAGGAAAAGCAGCAGCCGCCCAAAGCCTACCGCGAGCTGTTTCAGCTGATTAAACCGTTGATTATTGAAGAGTAGGTTACACTCTCAGGCTCGGCGACTACAACATCCGTTATGCTCGCCACAGCGAAATTCGGGGGCAATCCTGCCCCTCATCCGGCGGGCCAGCTACGCTGACGAAATTCGTTCCCGACGAATTTCTTACCCGCCTTCGCTATACGCGAAAATATCTGTGGCTGCGCTAACGGAGTTGTAGCCTGCCTTAACAGACCTTAGTCAGCCAGCCGTGTTTATCTTCTGCTTTGCCCCACTGAATATCATTTAACGCCTGACGCAGCGCATTAGTCGTGGCGCCGGCCACACCGGAACCCACCTGATATTCTTTACCGCCGTGAATTAAGGTACCCACCGGGGTTAATACCGCTGCAGTGCCGGATAACGCGGCTTCAGTGCCAGGCTTAGCGGCGCGCTCCAATAACTCATCTACCGTAAGCTCGCGCTCAGATACTGTCATACCACGGTCGCGGGCCAGGGTTAAGATAGAGTCACGCGTGATGCCGTGCAGGAACGAACTGTCCAGCGCTTTGGTGATAATTTCATTGCCGTCGATCAACAGGAAGTTAGCTGCGCCGGTTTCCTGTACATCGCCGTTCGGGCAAAACAGCACCTGGTCGGCTTGCACGCTGGCGCGGGCCTGCATAATGGGTTGCAGTGCACTGGCGTAGTTACCGCCACTTTTAACCATGCCCATATGTGGCGCACAACGGGCATTGTCTTCCAGCAGTAAGCGCAGCGGTTTGGCACCACCGGCAAAATAGTCGCCTACCGGTGACAGTAACACATACAGCATAGACTCCAGGCTTGGCGCCGCGGCTTTGCCGATTGATGCTTCAGTACCGATATGGGTTGGCCGGATATACATTGAGCCGGGAGGCTGCGGCACATCGGCAGCATAGCGGCTGACAATATCCAGAATCATCTTGCTTAACATGGCTTTATCAAAGCCCGGCAGCGCCAGCAATTGGCTGCTTTGCGCTAAGCGGGCAACGTTTTTCTCCATGCGGAAGGTATAAATACCGCCGTCGGCATGACGAAAGGCTTTTAAGCCTTCAAAACAGGTGCTGGAATAATGCAGCACATGCGCGCCAGGGTGCAGGCTGATGCTGTCGGTTGCGACAATTTCCGGCGTGCTCCAGCTGTTGTTGTTAAAACGGGAGATGATCATCTCCGGGGTAAATACGGTGCCAAATGCTGCCATTTGCGTTATGTCCCTGTGATTTGTTCTATTAACTGTATTTGTGTGTCAAGCCGGGCACCTTACTTACGCAAACACGCCGTGAATACATCCCTGTAGGCTCGATTCGGCCTTCCTGGCCTGCAACGGTTCGCTTAAAGTAAGCTGCCCTCACTAAAATTTATATCTGCAGCTCACCTTACTGCGTGCCGCCTACGGTCATGGCATCCAGTTTCAGTGTCGGCTGGCCTACGCCCACCGGTACGCTCTGGCCCTGCTTACCGCAGACACCGACACCGGCATCCAGCGCTAAATCGTTACCTACCATCGACACCTGTTGCATGGCTTCAGGGCCGCTGCCAATAAGGGTGGCGCCCTTAATCGGCGTGGTAATTTTACCATTCTCAATTAAATAGGCTTCAGAGGCAGAAAACACAAATTTACCCGAGGTAATGTCTACCTGGCCACCACCAAAGTTAGGTGCATAAATGCCTTTTTTCACGCTGGCGATAATTTCTTCCGGCTCATGCTGGCCGGCCAACATGTAGGTGTTGGTCATGCGCGGCATCGGTAAGTGGGCAAAAGACTCGCGCCGACCATTACCGGTAGGGTCGACATTCATCAACATAGCGTTATGTTTGTCCTGAATGTAACCTTTTAAAATGCCGTTTTCGATTAACACATTGTATTGGCCACGTACGCCTTCGTCATCAATATTCAGCGAACCACGCCGGTGTGCTAAGGTGCCGTCATCAACAATGGTACACAGCTTAGAAGCGACCTGCTCGCCAATACGGCCGGCAAAAGTAGATGAACCCTTACGGTTAAAGTCACCTTCCAGGCCATGGCCTACCGCTTCATGCAGCAACACACCGGGCCAGCCACTGCCCAGCACTACCGGCATGGTACCGGCCGGCGCATCAATAGCGGTTAGATTTACCTGTGCCTGGCGCACTGCTTCGCGGGCATAGTGCTGCCAGCGCGGCTCGCCGTTCACGGTTTCAGTGAAGTATAAATAATCTGTACGCCCGCCGCCGCCGGCACTGCCGCGCTCGCGCCGGTCGCCCTGCTGCAGCAATACAGAACAGTTTAACCGCACTAATGGCCGGATATCGCTGGCAAAGGTGCCGTCGGTAGCCGCAACTAAAATCTCTTCGTACACCCCGGATAAACTCACCATAACCTGCTCGGCACGGTTGTCCAGTGTACGGATATAGGCTTCAATCTGATGCAATAACGCCACTTTGTCGGTATTGCTTAAACTTTGCAGCGGCTCGCACGGCAGGTAAATATCACTGTTGCCGCTTTTACTGAAGGCTTTAACTTTGCCACTGCTGCCCTGCGCCGCAATGCCGCGCGCTGCTGTTGCCGCTTGCTTTAACGCGGCGGCACTGATGGTATCGGCATAGGCAAAGCCGGTTTTTTCACCGCTTATCGCCCGCACGCCTACGCCACGCTCGATATTAAACGAGCCGTCTTTTACCAGACCATCTTCCAATACCCAGGATTCGTGCACACTGGACTGAAAATACAGATCGGCAAAATTCAGCTGATGATCAAATAAATACCCCAGCGTTTGCTGTAAATCATCAGCGGTCAGCCCGGAGGCGGTGATCAGGTTCTGCTCTGGTGCAGTCATGGTTTGAGCTCACTGTTAAATCGGTTATGGTGCGCCAGCGGCATTTTTTGCTGAAGCTGCACGCAGTCGGTTAAATCTATTACTGCTGATATCCAGCCCGGCGCAGTACCGGCATCGGCTAATACGCGGCCCCAGGGATCGATGATCAGGCTGTGGCCATAAGTTTCGCGGCCGTTAGCATGTACCCCGGTTTGGTTTGGCGCCAGCACAAAGCATTGGTTTTCTATCGCCCGCGCCCTTAACAAGGTATGCCAGTGCGCCGCGCCGGTCACTTTGGTAAAAGCCGATGGTACGCTAAGCACATTCATGCCTTTTGCCGCTAATGCCTGCATCAGGCCCGGAAAGCGCACATCATAGCATATCGACAAGCCAAGCTTTAACCGGTCGATATGGGCTAAGCTGATTTTTTCTCCGGCGTAAGTGCTGGCCGACTCGCGGTAGCTGCCGGTGCTGTCGCTGATCTCTACATCAAACAGGTGCATTTTTTGGTAATCGGCCAGTATGCTGCCGTCAGGCGCGAACACTATGCTGCTGGCGCTAAAGCGCTGTGGATCCTTGCTGGTTGTGGGCAAAGAGCCGGCCAGTAAATACACACCAAACTGTTTTGCCAACGCGGCGCAGCCCTGCTGAATAACGCCCTGACCCAATGCAGCCTGATACTGCAGTTGCAAACCGTCACGCCCGCCAAACACAGCAAAGCATTCCGGCAATGCCACCAAATGCGGTAAGGTATTATCGACGCCGGCACAAAGTTGCTGTAAATACTCAGCCACTTGCGCCAGATTTTGCTCCGGCTGCGGTACGCTGCTAAGTTGGATGGCAGATAGCCGCCAGTTAGCCATGCGGTTGATCTGCTGCGGGCAGGTTAATAATGGCTTCCGGCTGCGCTACCCGCACCGGCACCGGCACTTCGGTGCTGTGGCGGTTTACTTCGGTTACCACCGGCTTGTCGAAACTGCCGGTAACGGTGAAATTGATTTTCGAGATAACCTCAGCGCTTTGAAACACTTCATCCAGCGCCAGTGCGGCTAGTCCGGTTGCCGGGTTAACCATCCAGGCAATGATCACCGGCAAACTGGAGGTTACCTTAGGTGAGAACGCCATTTGGTAATCCAGCTCTTTACTGACTAAATCGGCATAGCCCTGAATTTGTAAGTTACCGGGCACACCGTCAATGGCGGCATCGCTGGTTTGCGCCACACCTTGTGAAATCGCCAGATTACCGCTCATGCTGTTGTAGAAAAACCCTTTGGCAAACACATCACGAAAATCCAGCCGCAATTTTCGCAGTAATGAGTCGAGGCTGAAAATAGAGAACAAGCGCGAGCCCTGGTCGCTGACCTCGGTCAGTGAACCCTCACCTAAAGCAAATTTCACCTTGCCGGCCAATTCGTCCGGCGCGAACTGCTGTGGTGCACCGGGCCAGTTCAAGTCAAAATCGATGTCGGCACTGCTGCCGGATATCGCTGATGTAAGCTGAAACTCATCGAGCATAGCGCCCAGGTTAGCAGTTTGCAGCCGGCCGCTAAATTGGCTGCGGCCGGCGCTGTTGCTGTCGTTTTGCCAACTGCCGCTGGCCGTTAAGCGGCTGCGTTTGTAGTCGGCGCTGAATTCACTTAGCTGCCATTGCTCTGCGGTGCTTTGCGCTTTGGCATTTACTTTACCAAAACGGTAATTACCCACCGAACAATCACCACAGGTTAACTGCAGTGGTGGCAACTGCAACAACCAGCGCTGTGGATGCTGTATTACTTCTGCCACGGTTTGCGGCAATTCATCGGTATTAAGCACCGCGTTGGTCAGCGGCAAGTGCAGATAATCCAGTGCAGCACTGATACCCTTGCCCTGCCAGTCTTTGTTGAATGACCAACGGCTGGCAATTTCAGTGCCGTTAAGTTGCAGTTGCCAGCTATCGGGCAGAGTGGTTAATTCAAACACGGTATTGTTCAGTACTATACCCGGCGCCATATCCAGCCTGGCCACTTTGCCCCGCACCAGGCTCAGCTGCGGAAAAAACGGCTGTTCAGTCTCAGCACTGCCACTCAGTTGCTGTTGTAGCAGCTCAAACCACGGCAAAAACTCTGCCTGCGGCAAATCAATGCTGACGTTAAAGCCACTGCTGTTCAGGCCGCTGTCTGTCCCACCCAACAACAGATGAGCACGGCTTAAACGCTGCTGTTCATGCGACAGCTCGGCATGGAAATGCAACTGGTCATTATAATGTAACGCCAATAGCGAGCGTTGCTCATTACCGTTGGCAGTGACATTGAGCTTGCGCCGGTCAGCAACGGTTTTGCCGTAGGGTGCCGGTAATAACAACGCCGTCTGCTGCAGATCGCTGACTAACTCAGCCTGGTAAGTAAAACCGCTTTGCGGCAGGTTAAGCGCCAGTTTTAACTGCCAGTCTGTTGCCCCCTCTACCAATGGCTGTACCGGTTGATGCAGCGCCTGCGCTAACTGCTGCGCCTGATGCCGGCCGGTTAACTGCAGGGCTAACTGATAACCCTGCGCACTGTTTTCGCCCTGCAGCGCCGCATTAAGCGGCAAACCGCGCCAATGCAGCTTCAGGCTGTCGGCTTTGATCTGCTCATTGTCGAATGTCAATTTACCTTGTAGCCGGCTCAGCTGCATCGCCGGCGCCGCCAGGGCCAGTTCAGTGTCGTCAAAGGTCACAGTGCCAATGGCTTGTACAGTCGGCTGCTTCAGGCCCACGGCCAGCAATACATCACCATGCACTTGCCCGGTAGCACCGAGGTGCTGCAGGGTTTTACCCAGATTATCCGCCAGCGGTGATTGCAGCATCAGTTGGGTTAAAGCTGACGCTTCCACCGTTTGATTAATACGGATATCCAGCGTATCGGCAGCGAATAAGTCTTTTATTTCAGCGCTTACTGTCGGTTTCAAAGCAATACCGGCCAGCTCGCCTGCGCGGGTATGGATTTGCATGTTGGCATTATCAAACAGCAGTTCAGCACTTAAGCCGCTAAGCTGCGGCCACTCCGGTGCAAACTCAAACTGACTGTCCTCCAATTGTGCCTGCACCTGAAACACGCCCTGGTGTTCACGATAAGGAAAGTCGGCCGGCTTGCCGTGCCACAGTACAGTAGCCTCAGCCACGGTGCCGCCGACAATGGCCTGATCTAAATAAGCCCGTACTTTGTCCAGCATATAAGGTGCAGGGAAGAAACGTCCGGCCTGACTGGCATCAGCCTGCTGCAGTTTGGCTAATATCTGCAAGCTGTGGTCCAGTTGCAGGCTGGCATCCAGTTGCATGGCACCGGCTTTTAACTGTAACTGTGGCGCAGTTAAACGCCAGTGCCGGTCTGCCGTGCCAGCCTGCCAATACAGGGTTGCGGCCAGCTCGTCATACCCGGTCGCCACATTAAACAGTTTATCCCAGCTGAGCTGCGACCTCTCGCTGTGCAATCGCAGCCGCGCCAATTCGGCCCCGATAACAAAGTCACCGTTGACCTGCTGCAAACCCGGCACATCAGCTACCGGCTCACTGCTGAGCGCATTAATATCGCCGCTAAATTGCCATTGCCCGTCGTGGCTGTGCCATTGCAACTGCGTTAGCGTAGCATTGGGTTGATATTGCATTAACTGCTGCAACGGCGCGATATCCTCAGCCAGCAGCTGTGCCAACGGCGACAAAGCCGCCAGCGTAAACTGATTCAGCCCGGCTTGCCACTGGTTGTGCTGGCGGTGCAGCTGAAACTGCAAGCCCGGCCAGCTTTGTGTGGCAGTGCTGAGCGTTAAGTCACCTGACTGCATTGACCAGCCCTGCTCAGCCGGCTGCCATAACAGTTGGCCCTGCCCCAGTTGCAGGCTGTGCTGCTGCCCCTGGTGTTGCCAGCTCAGACTGTTGTCCGCTAATTCGACCTGAATGCGTTGCAATAAGCCTTTATCTATCCTGCCCCAGGCGGCGAAGTTAATGCTGGCCTGGTCCAGCTTACGGCTGGGCGGTAATAACTTGCCGAACAATGGCAACACATCCAGCTGTTCGCTTTGTAAATACAACTGGCCGAATGCCTGCGCCAGGCTGTCGCCGTATAAATCCAGCACAAAAGACACGGTATTGGCAGTAACACCGGCCAGCGACAAGTCGCCATAGCCCTGGTGACGGTTACCGCTGTTGGCCCAATCCAGCTGCTTAATCATAATGCTGAAATCAGGGTTGTTGTCGTTTTGCAGGATCAGCTGACTATCGACCACCGAAAAGTACGCCAACTGGCGAAAAAACAACGTTTCCAGCGCATCCAGCACCGGCGCGGCATCCAGCGGCGCATTTTGCCCTGCCTGCAGCAATCTGTCGGCGTCGATATAGTATTTCAGGCCGCTGAGTTCAAAATGCTGTGCAGTAAGTTGACGGTTGAGTAAGCTGCGCCAAAAATCCAGCCGGACGCTGGTTTGGGCAATGCTCAATTGCAGTTGTTGCTGCTCGTCATGCAGCTGTACATCTTTAAGCAGTAAGGCCGGTCCGTATTTCTGCCAACCGGCACTGAGCTCACCAATGCTGACATCGGCGCCATAGCGGTTATAAATCAGTTGTTCAATATGCTGTTTGTAGCCATCGGCATAAGGCAGGCTGTAACGTAGTACAGAAATAAGCACAGCAAGCAACACCAGCGTCAGCGCTAACGCCAGCCAGAGTTTATGTAAGCAATAAAAACAAACCCGCTTTGTGCCTTGCACTACATCATCACCACGTCAAATTGCTCCTGGGTATACAGAGGTTCGGTATGAATACTGATTTGCTTACCGATAAACACCTGCAATTCAGCCAGATTATGAAACTCATCGTTGGTCAGCGCATCTTTTACCGCCGGCGATACATAAACCACAAACTTATCAGCAGCATAAGCGCGGTTTACCCGTACAATTTCACGCAGCACTTCAAAACACACCGTTTCTACCGTTTTTAAACTACCGCGCCCCTCACATACAGGACACTCAGAACAGAGAATATGTTCCAAACTTTCGCGGGTTCTTTTGCGCGTCATCTCAACCAGCCCCAGCGCCGAGAAGCCATGAATATTGGTTTTTGCTCTGTCGCGGGCCAACGCCAACTCTAAACTGTGAAACACGCGCTTTTTATGCTCGCTGCTTTGCATATCGATAAAGTCGATAATAATAATGCCGCCCAGATTACGCAGCCTGAGCTGTCGGGCTATGGCCTGCGTGGCCTCGGCATTGGTATTAAAGATGGTTTCTTCCAAATTGCGGTGGCCGACAAAGGCGCCGGTATTGACGTCGATGGTAGTCATGGCTTCGGTTTGGTCGATGATCAGATAGCCACCGCTTTTCAGCGGCACTTTACGCTCTAACGCACGCTGAATTTCGTTTTCCACATCGAACATGTCGAAAATCGGCCGCTCGCCCGGGTAATACTCCAACAACGGCGATAAATGCGGAATAAACTCCTCACAAAATGCCGTCAGTTGCTGATAGGTAAGTTTGGAGTCGACCCGCACCCGCTCTAACTCTGTACCGACAAAATCACGCAGAATACGGTAAGTGAGGGTTAAGTCTTCGTATACCACCCCCTCTTTGCGGGTTTTTTGTTTGCGCTTTACTATTTTGGCCCAGAGTTTTTTCAGGAATTTCGCGTCTTGCGCCAACTCTTCTTCCTTTGCGCCTTCGGCCGCGGTGCGCACGATAAAGCCACCGCTGTCGTCCAGGTAATGGCTGACAATATCTTTCAGCCGCTGCCGCTCGCTGTCGCTTTCCAGCCGCTGTGACACCCCGACATGCGGGGAGCCCGGCATAAACACCAGATAACGCGACGGCAGGGTAATGTCGGTCGTTAAGCGCGCGCCCTTGGTGCCTAAGGGATCTTTAACCACCTGCACCAGTAAAAACTGGCCTTCACGCACCAACACGCGGATATCTTTGCTTACTGCCGGCTTACCCTCAAACTCGGCAGCGCTGTCGGGCTGCACTATGTCTGAGGCATGTAAAAACGCGGCTTTATCCAGGCCAATATCTACAAAAGCAGCTTGCATGCCGGGCAATACACGGCTGACTTTACCGACATACATATTGCCCACCAACCCCAGTTTGGCCTGACGCTCGATATGCAATTCCTGCAATACACCGTTTTCTATCAGTGCCACCCGGGTTTCACTTGGTGTTACATTCAGTAGTAGTTCTGCGCTCATAGCTGCTCCTGCCACTGTAATAATAGTTGTTCGGTTTCACACAGTGGCAAACCCACCACTGCAGTGTAGCTACCGTTAATTCGCCGGACAAACTTTGCCGCCAGCCCCTGAATACCGTAACCGCCGGCTTTGTCCTGTGGCTCACCGCTGTGCCAGTAAGCCGCAATCTCTGCGGCGTTAAGCGGGCGAAAACAGACTTCAGTAGTCACCAGTTGTTGCAGTTGGCGTTCAGCATTCACCAGTGCGATAGCCGTCATGACTTTATGGCAACGGCCTGACAACAACTGCATAGTGCGGGCAAACTCAGCAAAATCAGCCGGCTTACCCAGAATTTCACCGTCGGCTACCACCACGGTATCGGCACCCAGCACCGGTAAGGACGTTTGTGACATGGCCTGGCCGGCACGGGCTTTTTGCAGGGCCAACCGCTGCACATAGTCGGCAGCGGCTTCATTGTGCTGCGGGGTTTCATCAATATCGGCGCTGATAAGGCTGAACGACACACCCAGTTGGGCCAGCAGTTCACGCCGGCGTGGCGAAGCAGACGCTAAAACGATATCGGGGTAGCTCATTACAAAGAACTCATTGGATTTTTAACTGTCGCCGGTAACGCCGTAGCAGCCAGAATACCCAGGGCCACACCAGCATACCGGTCAGCACCGGCCACAAATACTGCGGCAAAAAATACACCCCGGTTAAGAAGTGGCTGAGCCAGAATAAAAGCAATTGATACAGCGCCAGCAATAAGCCCAGTAACAACGATTGCTGTACGATAGAAAAGTTACGGATTTTAAGATGATGCAGCGCCACCACAAAAATAACTACAGCAAAGGCCAGCGCATTTACCCCCAAAACGGTGCCAACCAGCACATCGACCACAAAGCCGGTGAAAAAGGCAATGCCGATACTAACGCGCTGCGGCAGCGCCATGGTCCAGTACATCAGCACCAACAACGCCCAATCCGGTCGGGCTAATTTTACCAGTTGCGGCAACGGCATTACCGTAAGCAGCAAGCCGACAAATATCGACAGGTAAATAAACGCTGTACCTTGAGGCTTGCGCATCAGGGCTGCTCCTCAGTGGTTTGCACCGCCGGAAGCTGCCGGCTATCAGACAGCAGCAGCACATGGCGAATGCGATCGAGTTGGGCATAAGGCTCAGCATAGACCAACATAAACGGTTGGCTGGCATCCTGACTGATTCTGACCACCCGCGCTACCGGATAACCCTCCGGGAAACGGCCATCCAGCCCGGATGTCAGCAAGCGGTCGCCCTCGCGAATGTCGGCGCTGTGCGGTAAGTGCATTACCCGTAACACATCCCATTGCCCCAAGCCTTCAACAATAGCACGCACCCCGGTGCGCTCGGCCCTTACGGCCAGCGCATGAGTATTATCTGAAATTAACAGTGCCCGGCTGCTGGTAGGGCCGACACTAACAATCTGACCGACCACGCCCTGGTCATCTATAACCGGTTGATGTTCAGTAACACCGTCACTGCTGCCTTTGTTCAACACCACCTGGTGGCTGAACGGATGGCTATACACGGCCAGGACTTCTGCCACCAGCCGCTCACCGGCAATAACAGAAGACGAACCCAGTAGGGCGCGCAGCTTTTCATTTTCCTGCTGTAAAAACCGCAATAGCTGTAACTGGCCGCTTTGCTGCAGCAAGGTTTCTTTTAACCTGGCGTTTTCTTCCAACACAGCTTGTTGCGACATAAATTGTGCTGACGCTCCGGAGAACAGCGTTTCCGGCAAACTGGCAACATAAAACAACGGGCTGACGGCGGCAGTAAGATAACTGCGCAATTGTGTAGAGCTGTCGGTGTAGCGGTCAAGAAACATCAGGCCAGCACTGCACACCACGGCTAAAAACAACCGCAGTGGCAATGACGGGCCCCGACTATAAATCTGATTCATACAGGTGCAGACACAGCAGACAGGTTCAGTTAGTCATAACTGAACACATCACCACCGTGCATATCAATCATCTCCAGTGCTTTACCGCCACCACGGGCGACACAGGTTAACGGATCATCAGCAACGACCACCGGAATACCGGTTTCTTCCATCAGTAACCGGTCAAGGTCACGCAACAGTGCGCCACCGCCGGTTAATACCATACCGCGCTCAGAAATATCTGATGCCAGCTCCGGTGGTGATTGCTCCAGCGCGACCATTACTGCACTGACGATGCCCGCCAGCGGTTCTTGCAGCGCTTCTAAAATTTCATTGCTGGTCATGGTAAAGCTGCGTGGTACGCCTTCCGCCAGGTTGCGGCCACGCACTTCAATTTCCAGTACGTCATCGCTGGGGTAAGCCGAACCAATTTCGGTCTTAATCCGCTCTGCGGTGGCTTCACCAATTAAGATGCCGTAGTTGCGGCGAATATAGTTGACGATGGCGTCATCAAATTTGTCACCACCAATACGTACAGAAGAGGAATACACCACACCGTTTAACGAGATAATGGCCACTTCGGTAGTACCACCACCGATATCTACCACCATAGAGCCGGTTGCTTCTGATACCGGCAAGCCGGCGCCGATAGCGGCTGCCATAGGCTCATCAATTAAATACACTTCACGGGCACCGGCACCTTGCGCTGATTCGCGAATAGCACGGCGCTCTACCTGGGTAGAACCGCACGGCACGCATACCAATACGCGCGGGCTGGGACGTAAGAAGCTGTTGCTGTGCGCCTGGCGGATAAAATGCTGCAGCATTTTCTCGGTAACATAAAAGTCGGCAATAACGCCGTCTTTCATGGGCCGGATGGCTTTAATATTGCCGGGGGTACGGCCTAACATGCGTTTTGCTGCATGGCCAACCGCGGCGACACTTTTGGGCCCGCCAGCGCGTTCCTGACGAATAGCCACTACGGAGGGTTCATTCAGCACTATGCCCTGATCTTTTACGTAAATCAGAGTGTTTGCTGTACCCAAATCGATAGATAAGTCGTTTGAAAAGAGGCCACGTAATTTATTAAACATGAAAGAACCGGATCCTTATAAACCCGGGTGTCGCACGAGCACCCGGCACTACTTCGCCTTAGCATAGCAGCGTTGATAAACATAGCGAGAGTTATTCTAAGTAACTCCCCGATAAGTGAATAGCTTTATCTTACATTTTTGTGCAATTAAACCAAGCCCCCGCCGCATTTATCTCGCTGTTATGCCAAAGTAACAGGGCACTGCAGTAAGATTAGCGTTTACTGAAACAGTTCACGCCAGGAAATTTGCCGTGGATTACCTCTAAAGCGACCAAACATGACCTCTGCTGAAGGGTTTTGCTGATAGTTTGGTGTGGCCCCGCGCCAGTAATATTGCAACCAGGGTGCCGCGGTATACTCTACCTGCCAAAATCCCGTTACACCCGTTGGGCTAAGCCATAATGCCTGGCCGGGCAAACTGCCCGACTGCATCAGGCCGCTGTTCCCAATCAGACTAAGCTCAGGCGAGCCGCTGATTGTAGTGAGTAAAGCTGAACTGTTGCTGATTAACGTGCAACTATCAAATGTATTCAGCAAAAAGTCATTGCCGTCCCAATATTCGGCGGCAAATACCAGCGGTAGCGGTTCATCTTCCGGCCCGGCCAGGTTTTGCATGCCCAGGCGGCCATAGCGTAATGTCGTGGGGTCGCTGTTTAAGGCGCTGATATCTGTTGATACACCGTCAGCATCTGTCGGCCTGGCATATACGGTTAAATCCAGTGGCGCTGCCGGCAGCGGTGGCCGGCTGGCATAGTGCGATACTGTCATTTGCGCCACACCGTTTTGCCAACTGCCCAGCGGGCTTATTGCGCCCTCGCCCAGTACAGAGCCGGCGGGTAAGTCCGGCGCACTGTAGCGCATGCCCTCTTCTGCGGTATCATCGCGCCATACTGACACGTCCAGCCTGGCAAAAGCATCGCGGTAATTTTGCGTTACCGCGCCGGCCGCATTCAGCGCCTGCAAGGTAAACGCCGTGCTAAAGCCTTGCTGGCCGAAATAGGTAAAGCTGCCGCATGCTGCAATAGCACTGCCGGCGTTAAGGGCAAAGCGCTGCGGAATAAAACGCCCGGTCGGTGCACTGCCAGCCGCAGGAATAGTATCCGCCATCCCCAGATAGTTCAGCGCAGGTGTGGTAAACCGGAACACACCCACCTCGGATACACTTTGCGTAATGATGTTGGCCGCATTAGCTGCACGTTGGTGCTGGTATTGGCTTACCGCTATACTACCGGCCGTACCATTGACCGGCGCCAGCAACTGGTGCGTAACCGCAATATTATTCAGGCTAAAATTAGGTGTAACGGGGTTTTGGCAAATATCTGTACTGCCCTGCGCAAAAGCGCGGGCGCTGATAGTTAAATCAAAATTCTCAGCAGCGCGACGAAACACCCCGCAGCTGGCGTCCGCAGCAGCGCATTCACCGCCGGTTTGGATACACAGCCCGGCCGGTCGGCGCTTAAACTGGTCGGCTCCGTTCATTACCAGACCATTATCTTGCGTTTTTGCCGACCCGGTGTAACGGGCATTTAGTTGCACCTGACCGGCATCAGCATAATTGAGGTCAAAACTGGCCTGGCCCTGTGCATTAAATTCCAGACTAAAGCTTTGTTGCGTCGCCTCTGTAGGGCCCACGTCGGTATTGTTTATCTGCACCGGCCAGGACACCGGCCTGCCGGCCCCCGGGTCAATATAGTCGCTCCAGAACGCCACATTTCTGCTGACATTGGCAAACTGCGGCACACACTGCTGGCTGTTGTCATCTTTACGCACCGCACTCAGTACAATATTCTGCGTTTGTTGGTTGGCGATACCGTCAGGCACGTCAAACACCAGGCCGCTGTCGGCAAAGCTAATGCTACAGGCCGCTGTAGTTAGCGCACCACTGCCGGCGCGACACAGTGTTTGGCTAAGCGGCCGCGTGGTGGGTACAGAGCCGCTAACGCCAATAGTGGTGCTGCCGGCTACACTGCGACGTAAAGCAACAGTGGTACTGCCGCCGCTGAAATTAATCACATTACCGCCAAGCCAGCCGCCGTTAGCTATTGTGGCAGGGCTTAAATTAGCTGTTACCGCTTCGGTAACCAATTCCGTGCAGGCGGCATTTTTACAGGCGCGTACGGTAAAAGTTTCCGGATTACAGGTAAGCGCGCGGCCGCTGTAGTCAAACTCAAAGTGATCAATTTGCTGGCCGACCGGCGCGGAACGCAAGGCACAGATACTCAGGTTATCCAGCTCGTGATTATTATTGGAGCCTCCGGTTGAGCCGGTAAATGACAAGAAGAAGTTCTCAGGTACCGGTGCCTGACCGGCAAATGCCAGCGCATTGAATTCTGGAATAACGTCGGTAAAGTCGCTGCCTGTTTTGCGTTGCACTGACACCAATGCCTGGCCAGCAACACGCGAGTCAACCGTAATACGGTAACGATGACGTGGCGCAGCAGTGGTGGTACCTCGCACATCAATACGCGGATCAAGGTTAGCGCCAGTGCCGGTTAAATACTGGTAATTACCAGCAGCCGAACCACGTATCGAAACCGACTGAGGCCGAAACCCGGAACCGCCGACCCGCCCTTCAGTGGCCGTTGAAAAGTTACCATACTCATCAAGGGCAATACCCAGCCAGCCACCGGCAAAGCCGGGACAATTAGGACAATCTGTACCAGCGCCTTTCTGGGCATAACCAAGTGAGCCGCCAAAAGCACCTGGCTGCGGTGTAATACCGGCATCGGATAAAATCACTGCGACACCGTCAGCGCCGGTACCACCCTGAGTTGACCAGGCGTAGTAATCGAATTCGACCACTACAAGATTATTCGCTGCCGGATACAAGCGCTGATAAGTCGCCGACGTGGCTTGGTTACCCACCGCTTCCGTCATCCGTAGCCGTCCGCCAACAACCTGAGGCGTAAAGTTGCCGCTGCTGCGGCTGGTTACCCAGTTATCCGGTGATAAACCAGCATTGAAATCATCAGCCAAACATTGCAGTGCACCGGTGCAAGTACGGGTTTCGTTTTTATCTGTCAGCATTTGCGCATCAGTGCGTAGGCCGGAGTACACTCTGAGTTCATCAATTAAGCCGTCAAAATAATTGGTTGGCGTACCACCATAACTCACAGCACCAATAAATAAATCACCGGAGGTGTTCTTATTGGCCTGATCAACATCACCTTGCCCTGAGGCTGAAGCCAGCAACGTGTCATTAGTGTTGTCGTATAGCCGCAAGCTTGCCCTTATATTGCTGCTGCCGCCCACCCGTTGCACATCGGCAGCAAAAAAATACCATTGGCCGGTATTGATCGTGTAGTTCAACGTTAAAACACCGCTGCCACCAAAACGATTCCAGATCTGCAGTTTTAAATTACTGCCTTCAATAAAAACCCGGTACTCCTGGGTATTGCCCCCCTCGCCTTTATGTAAAATGGTGCCATTGGCTATTGCTGCGTTAAACCAACCACTTATCGTAACAGCAGCATTGGCGCCAGCTGTTTGCGGCGATAAATTGTTGTTGTCCGGCACCCTTACATAGTATTGCGCAGAGTAATAAGTGTTATTAGGAGCCGCGTTATAGCCTTCACCGCGAAACCAGCCGCCACGGCAAACCAGAGCTTGCGTTGTCGAAGCACCATTAACCGCCGCGCCGTGATTGCCGCTGCCGGAGCTGTCAAGCACCTCGCCGCTTTGGCCTGTCCACAGCGCTTCATCCATTTGCCAATGGGCAACCGGCTCAGCATAACTGAGGAAGCTGCAGATGCAGCAGGCGAAGATGGTCAACCAAAAGTAACAGCGTATGCAACTAAACATCAGCGCACCTCTATTTGCACAGTGCGGCGGGTAAGAAAACCGCCGGCGACGCAATTTGCTGTGCTGCTAAGCTGAAACAGCGGCACCGCAGCGGGTGAAGTTGCGGTATAAGCGCGACAGCTCACGGTAGCGCTGCAACCCTGCAGCCCCGCATCAGCAAACGTATGCTCAGCACTTACAGCACCACAGCCGGTGGTACTGCTGTTAAGCGGGAACAACTCTGTCAGCGCCAGCTCCAGCGCGCTTTGCGCAGCAAATAAACTGCGATTGCCCTGCACTTCATACACTACGGTTTCGCTGCTGCTACTGAGCAAACGCGCCATACTCAGCGCCAGCGCCAACATCACTACAATGACAAAAACAGCAATCACCAGCGCACTGCCGCGCTGCGCTCGATAATTAAGGTACATTGGGCAGGTGCACCTCGTAGTTAAAAAACATATCTGAACTGCTATCACTGCCAAACTGCAAAAACATATTAACCACCGCATTGCGGGTTAATACCGCCGGCTGCACCTGAAACAGCGCACTTTTTATCTGCTGCGCCATTAACACCCCGGCACCGGGCGGCGGATTGCCGGCAGAAAAGTCATAGCCGACCAAACGACGGATCTCACCGTCACGGGCACAATAACTGACACTGGTTTGCAAAATATAAAAGCGCCGTTCCGGCGAGTCGGTAGCAAAGCTATAGGCTGTTGCCAAAGCTAACTGCACGCTGGCACCTTGTTCCGGGTTGGTTATCGCCGCCGCATTCGTTACCGAAGCGCCTTGCAGTGACAGTCGCCTGTCGCTGGCTGCATAATAATGTGCCGCCGTAGTGGGATACACAATAAGCTGTTGCGCCAGCAAGCTGTTATTCCAGTTAAATAACTCCAATTGCAACTCATTGCTGCTTTGCGGCGCTACCGGCAAGCGGCGGTAGACACCGCTGGCGGCTACCGGGATAAATTCAATACAGCTGCTTAGCCCGGCAACGTCATTCACCCGCACACTGTTTGGCGCGGCGTTTCTTAACTCCCGCACCAACCGCTCAGCAACAAAGCGGCTTTGGCCGAGAATTTGCTCCCGCTCTGCCACATCGGCATATATTCTGGCGCCCAGGCCAAGGTAATTGCTTACCGCCACCGCCAGAATAGCCAGTATCACCAGGCTGATAACCAACTCTACCAGGGTAAAACCGCGTGCTCGCATTACCAGTTACCCCGCAGTGCAGCAAACTCGATAACATCGCCGGTTGGCGTAGTAATGCGCAGTTGAATGCGCTTGGTTTGCGCCGACACGTAACTTATCTGTACCTGCACCCGATAGGCGCGGTATATGTTCTGCAGGCGTGTATCAGCGCCGCCGAAAATACTGTTAATTTCGTCGCCACTGACATCTAAATTATGAAAGTCGTCTACGTCGTTGTAATGTTCGCGCTGCTCGCGCTGTGCCGGGGCGCAAAGCGGCGCGCCGTTGCGGCATTCAGGGCCAAGCTCAGGGGCCGGTGTACAGGGTTTGGCGCCGGTTTCATTGCAGCGCAGTAAGCTGCCGCTGCGGCTGGATTGCTGATCAAAGGCTTTGCCGAAGATTTCATTCATCAAGCTCTGGCCCAGCTCTGCTGCGCGTACCTGATGCCAGGGATCAGCACTTTTTAACAACACAGGTCCCAGCACCGAGGTAATAATGGCCAGGCTGATACCCAGCACCACTATGCCGGCAATTAATTCAATTAAGGTTACACCGCGGCTGCGTTTTAGCATGGGTGAATATAACCTTCGCTTTCAATACACACATTAAGTGTAGTTTGGCCCTGCAACACGATAGTACAACTACCGGCACTGCAGGCCGGACGGCCCAGATTATCAAAGCTGATACTGCCTGCCGGTGCCAGGGTTACCGCATCGCGCGCTGCAACACATAACAGCGCGGTGCTATCGGCATCATTACAAGCGGCAGTGCCGATAACAGCTGAAGAAGCAGAGATATTAACCACTGGCGTGATGCAATCGGTGCACTGCATGGCCTGAATTTGCACACGGCGCAGCAAGTTCAGCAATTGATCCTGATATAAATATTCGGAGGTGCCGCCGGCAGTAAAAAAACGCGGCGCTATGCTGACGCTGATTACCGCCAGTATTACGATGACAACGATCAGCTCAATTAGCGTGTAACCGCAAAAGTTAAGCCTGTTACGCATAAACGGCCCCTTTAACAGCAACCCCGCCAACGGCACAACACCGGCGGCAGGGCTAACACCCGGCACTGCACAACATGCAGCGCCGACTAATCAGCTGACTAAATTAGTTAGCACAACCATCTGTATCCAATGAAATAACCGGTGGGGTATTTGCATCTTCCGCATTGGTGTACTGCAGATAGCACTCTTTACCGGTAATAGCTGCTGAAGTTGCACCAGTAGGCTCACCGACAACTGAGCTTTGTGCAATATAAATGGTTGTTCCGTCGATAACGTACGCCCAGTCTGTCTCGGGTGTAGCATTCGCAACAATAACAGATGCATCTAACGAAGCGGCGGCAACTATGCCATCAGCAGTTGCAGACGGATAGCCGAAAATTACTTCAATATCACCCGCATCCAAATCTGATGCCGTACCACCTAACTTGCCTTCGATAGCCGCTTTGGCATAAACAGTCTGTGCGCCGCCTTGCACTGCACCTTTTAAACCGTTTACCACGCTAACACGGGCATCACCGGCAAAATTAAAAAAGCGTGGTGCTGCTGTTACCGCCAGAATGCCCAGAATAACGATAACAATAATTAACTCAATTAATGTAAAACCCTGATTACGTTTCATATTACTGCCTTTGAATTACGGTTTGTTTAAGAAAATAGATACCTGGCCTGTTGATGGATCATACGTAAATCCATTATTACCAGCAGTACCTGTCGGAGCAGCACTTGATCCTGCTACCTGATGATAAAAACAAACATTGGTATCAGCTCTTACGAAAAGTTGTAAGTCAGAAGTAAATGTCGTTGATGTGGTTAGCGTTTGTTGAAATAAGTTATCAACCAGATATAAGCAATCAAGGGCCGTAACCGTTGTCGCCAAAGTATCACCTGCGCCAGTTGGATCAGCAGATGGATAACCAATAGTTCCGTCTACGCCAATATCAACCGTATCGTATCTCACTTGCGTTATGTTCGTGGTGGTATTGTTTGGACGGCCTTCAATTTCCCATTGCGCCCGCACTAAACCTACTGCTGAAGCAAAACCGCCGGCAATACCCTGCAGTGAGGCATCTTCAGCCTGAGCAGTAACATTTAAAAAGCGTGGTAAAGCAGTGGCGGCTAATAAGCCTAAAATAATCACTACGATAATCAGCTCTATTAAGGTAAAACCTGATTGTCTTTTCATCTTTGTATCTCCCATCCGTTTGTTATCATTAGTATATCGTTAAAATCTGTAATTACACTTACTTTGTCAACCGCTTTACACAGCTGCTGTATATCAGGTGCCTTTGTAGGCGTTGAGCATATCCCACATTGGCGTAAAAATACCCAAGGCTAAAATCAGCACCATCACGGCGACTACGGCAATAAGAATGGGTTCTATTTTCGCGGTCAGGCTTTTTAAATCAAACGCCACTTCGCGCTCATAAAAGCCGGCTACTTCAGCCAGCATTTCGTCCATCGCGCCGGTTTCTTCACCTACCGCCAGCATTTGCAATACCAGCGGGGTAAACATGTCGCTTTGTTGGCTTACTCTTAGCAAGCTTTCGCCGCGTTCTATGCTGCGACGCATTTCACGGATTTTGCTACCCAGGTGTTCATTGTCTACCGCGTCGGCGACCAGAGTTAATGCGCTGGTCATCGGCACACCAGCCTTTAACATCATGCCGAAACTACGGGCAAACCGGCCCAACGTTGCGCGGTAAATTAAATCACCCACCAGCGGCACCGCCAGCTTCCATCTCCCCCATGTTAAGCGACCCTTATCGGTCTTAACATAAGCCCGCAGTGCCAAAGCGCCGCCTACCGCCACAATTAACATTAGCGGCCAAAAGCGGACAAAAAAGTCCGAGCTGGCTAATAACGCTTTGGTTGACCAGGGCAGTTCGGCATTAAAGCGGGCAAACATGGTGGCAAACTGCGGAATAACCGCCAGATTAAGAATAAACATTGCCACCACTAAGGTAAGCAAGACAAAAATAGGGTAACGCGTGGCTTGCTTAATTTGTTTGCGGGTTTCCAGTTCCTGCTCAAAATAATAGGTCAGCTGCAAAAACGCTTCGTCCAGCCGGCCGGTGTTTTCGCCTACGTGCACTATGCTAACCATTAAACGGCTGAAGACATCCGGATGCAGCGCCAGCGCCTGTGACAGGTTGCGGCCGCTTTCCAGTTGTTCTACCAATTGTGGTAGCAATAGTTGCAGCCGTTTTGATGCCGTGCTTTGCGCCAGACCTTCAATGGCACGGATAATGGGAATACCGGCTTTCATTAACGAGTACATCTGCCGCGAAAACATAATTAAGTCGGTTAACGACACCTTGCTTTGCCACAGTACTATGCCCTTAACGCCGCTACTGCTTTGTTCTTGCTGCCGTTGAATACTCAGCGGGATGTAGCTGCGCCGGCGCAGTAAATCGGCCGCAGCGCCTTCACTGCCGGCTTCTACTTCTCCGCTAACCGCCAGCCCGGCAGCATCGCGCGCTTTGTATGCAAATAGCGCCATGGCTTTAGTTTTCCTCTGCTAACGGCAATGGATCAGTGTCAAGATATTCAGATACGCGGATCACCTCATCCAGGCTGGTAATACCCTGCTGCGCATACTGCAGCGCCATCGTACCCAGGCTGGTAAAATCGGCACTGTGATGCGCCAGATTGGCGAACGCCTCGGTATCACTGCGCCTTAGGGCATCAGCCAGCGGTTTGTTGATCAGCAACAGTTCAAACACCCCGAGCCGGCCTTTGTAGCCACTGTGGTTACAGGATTGGCACCCCGGGCCATGCCAGTATTGTGCTGCAGCGTTGGTTTTATGATGACGCAGCCAGCTGCTTTCCAGCTCGTCCGGCTGATACGGTTGTTTGCAGTAATCGCACAGCCGCCGCACCAGGCGCTGAGCAATAATGGCGCGTAGCGCAGACGCGACCAGATAAGGTGCCGCGCCCATATCAATTAAGCGCAAAGTACTGGTTACCGCATCGTTAGTGTGTAACGTCGATAATACCAGATGGCCGGTTAACGCGCCGCGCAGGCCCATTTCCGCTGTTTCCTGGTCGCGCATTTCGCCCACCATGATAATGTCGGGGTCCTGGCGTAGTGTGGTGCGCAGTACATTGCTGAAACTCAGCCCAATTTTATGATTTACCTGTACCTGGTTGATCCGCGGCAGCCGGTATTCTACCGGGTCTTCTACGGTGATAATTTTACTGCCGGCCTGGTTCAGTTCGCTGAGCAAGCCATACAGAGTAGTGGTTTTACCGGAGCCGGTGGGGCCGGTGACCAGAATCATACCGTGCGGGCTTTGAATAATACGGCGTAATTTGGCCAGCATAGGGGCAGGAATACCGGTTTCTTCCAGTTTCAGTAAACCGGCTGATTGATCCAGCAACCGCATCACCACTGACTCGCCGTACTGCACCGGCATGGTAGACATACGCACATCAATCTGGTGCTTTTTCACATTAATTTGAAAGCGGCCATCCTGTGGCAGACGTTTTTCGGAAATATCGAGATTCGCCATCAGTTTTAACCGCAGCACTAAAGCAGAAGCAATACTGACCTGGTTAAGGATGTTTTCCTGTAACACACCGTCTACCCGCTGACGAATACGCAGCACTTTGTCGTCCGGCTCGATATGAATGTCTGACGCCTTTACCTGTACCGCATCTTCAAAAATCGATTGCAGCAGCTTAACAATGGTATTGTCGGCGTCAATCTGCTCGTCCAGCACACTGACATCGGGGCCGTTGTCATCGCCGTGCTCCGCTTTAAGTTGGGTAGCAAAGCTTTCAATCTGCTGCGTACGGCGGTACATGGTATCAAAGGCGGCAATTAACTGACTTTCACGCACTACGGCCAGCTCTATTTGCCGCGGCGCCAGCAGCTCTGCCAGTTGATCCATGGCGGCAAGGTCGGCCGGGTCGCTCATACCGAGCAGTACCGTATCCTCACGGTCTTCCAGCACCAGAGCACGGAACCGCCGCGCTTGTACTTCCGGTAATAACTTTACGGCTTTGGGATCTATCGGCTGCTGGGCAATATCCAGAAACGGCACATTTAGCTGCTGCGCCAAAAACTGCAGCAGCTGGGCTTCAGACAGAAAATTAAGCTCCGTCAGGGTAGCGCCCAGTTTACGGCCGCTTTGTTGCTGTTGTGCTAATGCTTGTTGTAACTGCGGCTCTGAGATAATGCCCTCATGCACCAGCAAATCACCCAAACGCATTTTTAAACGAGGTCTTTGCATCAGGTTACTCTGTAGCAGCTAAACGCTGTTGAATGTAATTCCGGCTGGCAACGGACAGTACCTCACTGCGCTGCAATGCCTGGCGATAATGATGCTGTGCCTGAGCGCGCTCTGCCAATGCATCATATGAAATAGCGGCGCCCAACCACCAGCGCCCTTGCTGCGGCTGTAGCAGCAGCAGCTGCGAAAACCAATGCAACGCCGCCTGATGCTGGCCCAACTGCTGCAGGGCCGTGGCTTTCATGCCGTAATAATCCGGCTGCTGTGCCAGCGCAAACTGCGGCGGCAATAATGCATCCACCGCCTGCCATTGTTGTGCCGCAGCGGCATGTTGTGCCAGCATTAACTGAATATCAGCATGCACTATGCCTTGCGCCACCGCCAGTTGTAACACGGCATGGGCCTGCGCCGGCTGCCCCAGTTGCAGCCATAATCCGGCTTGTGCCAAATAAAGCTCTGCGTCTTGTGGTGCCAACTGTTGCAGTTGCTGCCAATACTGCAGCGCTTGCTGCAATTGACCATCCTGCGCGGCGGTTAAAGCTTGCTGGCGCAGTGCGGCCTTGCGCTGCGCTACCGGCTCTACCGGACGTTCAATAGTCATCTTACCGGCTGCCGGCGCAGCCTTAGCTGTTGTTGCTACCGGCTTATCCTCCACCGGAGGCGCAGGCATTGCAGCAACAGCGGCTGTCGGGGGTTCAGCGACGATATCGGCGTTATTTACCCGACTATCGCTGCCTTCACTCAGCAACGGCACAGTATCAGCAACAATTACGGCCACGGTATCCGGGGTTAATGTTTGCGCTATTGCCGGCGCATTTATGCTGTCATCCGTTGCGGCGGCAATAACCTCATTATTACCGGCGACTGTCAAAATTGCACCCGGTGGTGTTACCTCTAAGGCAGCACTACCATGCGAAGTGTTTACCGCTATATCACGCGTTAAAATGCCGTACACCGCAAAACAGAGTAAGCCCAGACTCAACAGCAATAACAGCGTAAGCCATAACGGCCGCTCCGGACGATAAGCCAGCTGCGCGCTGTGCGTCGCTGACGCTGACTGTGGCTGGCGCTGCTCTAAATCGCGCAGCATTTTATTTAACACACTCATAGTGCCGCCAACCGCTGTAACCAACTGCTGTTGGCAGCTACCGCATAACCGGCCAGCACCGGTAGCAACAAGCCGACACCGTACCACCACCAGCTGCGCGGTTTAGGCTGCACGTCTTCGGTATCCAGCGCGGCTAAACGCACGTGCTGATAACCGGCTGCAGCTTTGCCCTCGCCAAAGGCTAACAACAGCGCTTTATGCGCCAGAATATTTACCAGTCTTGGAATACCGCGGCTGTAACGGCTTAATAACCCCAGGGCGGCACGGCTGAACAGCGCTTGTCTCGCACCGGCCTGTGCCAGCCGCTGTTGCAAATAGGCCGCGACCTGAGAGCGGCTAAGCAATGCCAGCCGGCTGGAGAAAGTTATGCGCTGACGTAGTTGACGAAAACGGTATGTCGCCAGCTTTTTATCCAGCTCCGGTTGAGCAAACAACACTACCTGCAGCAGTTTACGCTGTTGGGTTTCCAGGTTAGTCAGCAGCCGCAGCGCCTCTAAGGTGTCATCCGGCAAGGCCTGGGCTTCATCGATCAGAACAATGGTTTTCTTGCCCTGAGCTGCCAGCAGCAATAACTGCCGTTGCAGTAACTGCAACAATTGCGGCGCATCGATATTGGCAGAGTGCTTTAAGCCTAATTCCATTGCCAGCGCCCAGCGCAATTCCAGCGGTGTTAAGTATGGATCCGGCAGATAGGCCAATTGCCAGTCCGCATCGGCCTGTTGTAACAGTTTACGGCACAGTAAGGTTTTACCACTGCCGACCTCACCGGTAATTTTAATAAAACCTTCACCGGCGGCCAGCGCGGTTTTCAACACGGCCAATACTTCCTGATGCTGTTGCAGAGGCACAAAGAACGCCGTATCCGGTGTTAGACCGAATGGCATCTGGTTCAGTTGAAAATGCCGCTGGTACATCACTAATTCGCCGACCAGTCTGACAGCTGTACTGACGACTGTTGGATCTGCTGCTGCCACACGCCTTCGCCAACTACGGTAGGTTTAAGCAGGATCACCAGCTCTTTCTTCTTTTCTACTTTATTGATACTGGTAAACAACTTACCCAGTATGGGTATAGCGCTAAGCACCGGCGTACGTGACTCGCTGTCGCTGGTTACCGTTTGCATTAAGCCACCGATGACTACAATTTCACCGCTGCGGGCACGTATAATGGTATCGGATTCGCGGATATTACTCTGCGCCAGTGGCAGGATCACTTCTTCATTACTAAAACGGATGGTTTTACTTTGCTCTGCGGTTTCCGTTACGGATGGATGTACATGCAGAATAACACTGCCGTTCTGATCTATTTGCGGTGTAACATCCAGCGCTATACCGGAAAAAAACGGCTGTAAAGAGATGTTCGGCGTACTGATAGTGCCGCCGACGCCGGATATAGTGTCACTGCTGATATTGGTGACAAAGTACTCATCCTGGCCAACTTTAATAACCGCCTTTTGGTTATTCATCGCCGTTACGCGCGGACTGGACAATACCTGCGCATTGCCCTGTGTTTCCAGCAGACTAATAACGCCGTTAAAATCGGCATTATTAAATGAAATGGTGGTAATGCCACCCAGGGAGTTGCTGATAGCATTACCTGAGCTGCCTGCTGTGGTGCTGAAGTTAAACCCGGTACTGCGCAGATTCATAATAGCGTTTTGCCAGTTAATGCCCTGCTGATACTCATCATTAAGCGTTACTTCAATGATTTTCGCTTCCAGTACAACCTGGCGCTGTAAGTGTTGTTCAGACTGGCCCAAATAAGCTTTAACCGCAGCAATTTCTTCCGGCATACCGCGCACAGTAACCAGGCCGGCTTGTGGTGTTACTACCACCATACGCTGCGGCCCTCCACCCAGCACCGTACTAACCGCTTTTTCCAGATCTTTCCAAAAGTCGGTTTGGCTCTCGCTTTTAATAGTACTGCCGTTAAATTGCTGTTGGCCGGATTGATTCTGACCATTCTGATTGTTTTGGTTGTTCGCCTGATTGTTGTTTTGGTTATTGTTGTTGCTGTTATTCTGATTATTTTGGTTATTTTGATTATCTTGCGATACGCCTCCGGAATTGACCGCGATAGAAGAGAACCCCTGGCGCTGTAGCATCAGATAATTTACTGCGATACTTTCGGTACGCAGCCCCGCCGGATATACCTTATACACCAAGCCTTGCAGACGAATATCAAAGCCATAAAGCTGCTGTACAATAGCCATGGTTTCGGCCAACGTTACCTGCTTTAACTGCAGGCTTATAGTACCGCTGACATCCGGATGTAACACCACGCTGTGCGGGGTATCGGCAACCAATGATTGAAAAAAATCGACCAGATCTGCCTGTACCGCAGCGACATTAAAACGTGGCAACTGCGGCTGCAGCGGAGTATAACCGCCACTGAGCAGATCTTGCGTAACCGCCGCCGGCACCGTTGCTGCCGCTTGCACCGCGGCAGGCTTATGTTGCGCAGCTTGCTGTAAATCTTTTGCCGCTTGTTGCGGAACTTGCGACGGCGCAAAGGCCTGACAGCCCCCCAGCAGTGCGCCACTGCATAGCCACAGTATTTTTTGTGCTGACTTATTCTTCATAGTGTTTTATCGCTGTGTTAAGTAACGGTAATACCCGCTGTTCGCCATTTATTTGCAAAACGACCTGTGCGTCCTGAATATCCGCTACCCGGTACTGTGCAAACCGGTCACCTTTTCGCAGCAACTGGCCGTTGATCAATGCCACCGGGCCTTGCTCTGTATTTTTAATCAGTTGCAACCGCAAGCTGGCAGGCGCTGCGGTGCTTTGTGCTGCGGTAGCGTCTGTTTGCCAACCATCGGCCGGTCTGGTGGGGTCTGCCAACACCTGTTCACTTAGCAACAAGGCTAAACTACAAACGAATAAAATCTTCATATTCACTCACTGTGCTCAGCTTTAACGACAATTCTGCCTGCGGATATTCCAATACGCGGTATTCCAACCCAGCCTGGTTTATCAAACCGGGCAAGCGTTCAATACGCTGCAATACTGCATGCAACTTAGCGTAGCTGCCGCTCATTACAAGGGTGATGGTATGCTGATACAGCAATGCCGCCTCGTCATCTGCCTGGCCTGCCAACCTGACCGGCTGCGCCGGCGGTGTAGATAAGCTGGTTACCTGCACACCACTGCTGCTTTGCAGTATGTTCTGTAGCAAACTGATCATTTGCTCCGAACCAACAAAATGGGCGGCACTTTGTTTTATTTCGGCGTTTAGCTGCTGTTCTTGCTGCTGCAACACAGCTATTTGCTCCAGATACTTCTGGTCCATATTGACACTTAGTTGACGCCTGAGGGAGTCGGCTTGAGCTTTTGCATCAGATTGCTGCTGTTGCAGCGTACTCAGCTGCTTTTGAGCTTGCTGCCCCGCCAGCCAGGCCGGCTCTAACAGGTAAATCAGCAACAGCCACAATGTCAGGAAGATTACGCCCACTGACAACCACAGCTTTTCCCGCTGCTGCAACTGACTGAATTTTTCCGATAATAACTGCCACTGTGTCACAGACTGCCCCCTTGTTGCGCCACCAGCTGAAAACTGACAGCACTCTGTTGCGGCACCTGCAACATATTGACCTCGCTGAAACGCTGGCCTTTGAAATAGTCTAACCGGCGTAAATCATCCAACCACAACGGCACCTTGTCCGGTTGCAATGAAATACCGCTGAAGCTGCTGTGCTGTTGCTGCAAGCTAAAAGCAGTTAACCACAGCTCGCGCCGGTCTATTTGCAGTAAATGTGCTAACACCGGACTATACAATTGGCCGGCCTGTTGCTGTTGTTGCGCCAGGTAACCTAACAGTTGCTGCTTTTGCCGCACCCGGTGTTGCAACAATTCATATTGTTTTGTCAGCTCCACTGCCGGCTGGCGCTGTTGCAGTGCTTGTTGATACAACTGTACTTCCTGCTGCTGCACATCCAGTTGTTGCTGCTGCACTGCCAGCTGTTCAGCCAGTTGTTGCTGCTGATATTGCAACCAAAACCAGCCGGATAACAAGATACCAACCAACAACAGCCAGCCTGACACCAGCCGTTGTAAACTCAGCCGCTCAGTAACCGGATACAGCAGTGGCTGGTATAGATTAACCCGTTGCTTCATACAGTTGGCTCCTTCAACTGCGCACTGACGGCCGCCACAGCGGGCCAACAGCTTAATAATTCCGCATTACTCAGTGCCGCAGCCAAAGGCAAAGGTTGTAACGGTTCTACGCGGTTAAAGCCACCTTCCGTTAATAACTCACACATTAGCTGTGGTGCCGACATCAGCAATCGGATGTCCCGTACAGGAGGTTGTTTAAGCTGGCTTTCAAAATAGTCCATCGAGCGCTGCAGCTCTAACTGCAAACGGTCCAGGGTGCCGCTGCGCAAGTCCGCCTCGGTACTTAAATGTAATTTACCGAAGCCTCGCGTGCGTCTGGAAAAATACAATAAGCCATCGCGCACGATTTGAATGAGTAATTCCTGCTCCGGCTGATGCACCAGCAGCATACTGGCGTGACTGGCTACCGGCAATAATTCAGCAGCCAGCCATTCTTCCGGCTGTATCGACGCTATAACACCACCGGCATTGCTGACAATACTGACCAGCTGTTTCAGCCAGCTAAGGCTGGCAACCACTACGTTAATCTTTGCCTGTGTGCCGCCGTGGCCGGGTAAATCGATATAATCAGCGACGATATCTTCCGGCGCTATGCTAACAAGGTCTTTTACTTGCCATGGCAAAGCCTGCAGCATTTCTTCTGCTGCCAGGGCAGGTTTATCCAGCTGCACCAACTGGTAAAAATCTGCCGCCAACACAACATGTAACTGACTGCCGGCCGGCACTGATGTCATAGCGTCATGCAAAGCAGTTTGCCAGCTACCGACATTAAAATTGATGGTGTTACAGCGTTGAACGCGCGCCGCTTTTAACTGCACCAGCGAAAGACTGTCACTGCGCAGATGTACAGCGAACAATGCAGAATCACCGGGGGATATTCGCTTAAGGCGTTTTATTATTTTTCTCAGCATAGCCTGCCATTCGCTCCGTTTATAACGCTATACTAGCGGCTATTACGTTGACTGTCATGCTTCTTCCTATGTTGTATTCACCTAAGGTTCAGCTGCCTGTTGCCCGACAGCGCTGGCAAGCGTTAAGCCATACTATATTGTTACGCCATCAGGTACAGCTTTGGATTTGTCATCTCGAAACCGGGCTGGCAAGCGTGTCAGGTAATAAATGGCTGAAGCTGAAGTATCATCTGACTAACGCGCAAGCTAGTGGCATGACGGGCGTTTTTACCTTCGGCGGTGCATTTTCTAACCACCTTTGTGCCGTTGCCGCTGCTTGCCGGCAATCGGGCCTGGCCAGTGTGGCCTATGTCAGAGCAGATAAACCCGACTTAGCCAATCCGACTTTACAGTTTTGTCAGCAGCAAGGGATGCAATTGCACTTTCTTGACCGCAGCAGCTACCGCCTGCGCCATCAAGCCGACTTTATCAGCCGGTTGCAACAGCAACATCCGCAGCTGCAAATGGTGCCGGAGGGCGGCTCATCTGCTGACGGTGCCAGGGGTGTGGCAGAATTGGATTTGGTGACAACACCGGACGGACTGGCAGATACGGTTATTTGTGCCACAGCCAGCGGCGGCACCCTGGCCGGAATGATCAGCAGGAATGATGCCGCAGTACTGGGTATTGCAGTGGTAAAAGATGCCTCGCTGCCTGCCAAAGTACTGCAGTTGCTGCCGCCGGGACGGCCTGTCGGCCAGTGGACAATTAATACTGACTTTACCGGTGCCGGTTATGCCCGCTTTAGTCCAGAACTGCTGCAATTTTGCCGCGACATGGCGCAGCAACGTTTATACGTTGAGCCGGTTTATACCGGTAAAGCACTACACGGGGTATTGTCGCTAATTGCAGCAGGGCGGTTTCCTGCCGGCAGCCGGTTGAGTTTCTTCCATACCGGCGGCTTACAGGGCTTGCAAGGCCTGCACTATCGCAACTTAATTACTGCGTCTGACCTTGCGCTATTATCTGGTTTAATGGCTGGCTGAAATAAAAGCCCTGGCCGCCGGCTATACCCAGCTTTTGCAATGTCAGCCACTCCTCCTCCAGCTCTACTCCGGTGGCAATAACTTTTACCCCTTTACCGGCATAACCGGATACCAGACCACGCACAAACAGCTGTTGCTCCAGGTGTTGGTTAATATTACGCACTACCGAAGGATGTAACTTAACCGACTCTAACGGTAACTCATCAACATAAATTGCATTGTCGATCACCAGACCAATCTGGTCGACAATAAGGCTGAAACCGGCTTTATGGAGTTTTATTAAGCGGCTTTTCAGTTGCTTATAATGCTTAAGTAAGTGGTGCTCTGAGATTTCCAGCGCTAGCTGCTGTGGCTCTAACTGTCCGCTTAGCAACATTTGGTCAAGCCAGTCGCACCATTGTGGCTCCAGTAACGACTGAATACTGATATTCACACTGCAGCGGCTGTAAGTACGTGAGTCCACCGCGCAAAGCTTTGCAGTTTTTAACAGCACATGTTGGTCCAGCTGTCCGGTCAGGCCGCAGTTGTGCGCCATTGGCAGAAAAATAGCAGCCGGAATATTCTGGCCGTCGCTGGTTTGCAAGCGAACTAACACTTCATGCTGCAGCACATCACTGTCTTGCCAGGAGAATACCGGCTGAAAGCTCAACGTAAAGCGATGCTCTTGCAGTGCTTTGTTCAGCTCAGAGCGCCACCATACCGAACCTTTAGCCGGGGGTTTACTGTCTTGTTGCACAAAACCGTAGGCTGCATTAGGGCCATGTAACTGTGCGGTTTTTAGTGCCATGTCCGCCTCTGACAAGATCTGATAGGAGGTTTGATCGCGCTGGTAACCGGCATAGCCAATATGCAAAACATCCTGACCTGTGCAATCTGCAAAGCAGCTGGCGCGGCTAAGCAAGGTGGCCATTCTGTCTCCCAACTTTTCCATTTCTCTACCGGTAAGCCCTGCAACCAATAACACCAAATCGTTATCAGATAAACGCGCCATTACCGTATCAGGGTAAGCTGCCGCCATACCATGCAGGATATCAACACAACCTTTTAACCGTGTCAGTTGCTTAATACCAGCCGGCCCCGGCTCCGGATGGCTCAGTTGGATGATATACAAAGCACCATAAGCTACCTCAGACACATCGCCAAGATAATGCTGCAACTTACTTTCAAAGAACACGCGGTTACCAATCGCTAATTCGTGATCGATTAAGCCTTGTACCCGCACCAGATGCCTGACTTCCTGATCCCGTTTCAGTAAATGATTGATCCGTTCAGATACTTTGCCAAGCGCTATACTCGGCGCTGTACCGGAACGGCTATTCAGCTCAACCTTATCCTGCAGTATGCGGATAGCCTTATCCAGCTCGATTACTTCGCTGGTAAGCGCACTGCGCCGGCGGCGAAACAACAATGCCAATGGCAAAAATACCAGTATAAATACACTGTTCAGAACCACATAAAACCACACATCAGTTCCCGGCAGCAGGCGTTTATCAACAAAAGCCAGGCTATCACCAAGATTTAACGCCAGGTAGTCAGTAGCGCCGGGCTGCAGTTGCATAGCTAAAGCATTTTCAGCCGTTAGGGTAAGCCAAACCGGCTGATCTTCAGATAAGGGCCTTGGTGAAGGAATCTGCTGCATCAGCTGCGTTGCCTGCTGCTGTATCGTATGCTGCCGTGCCGCATAGTGCGACACATTAAGCAGCAATAGAAACAGCAACAGTGCTAACAACTGCAAACGGCGCGTCCGGTGCTCAAATAAATGCAATAATGACAAGGTCAACTCCTTTTGAAACAGCTCTCAGTGTTAATCTTTGACTGCCATTTGTCGAGTTTTTCAGCAATTATTTGTGTAATTAGGTGATTAGTGAAGCGCAAAGCAAAAAGCCCGACTCTTTCGAGACGGGCTTGTTTACTTATTGGGAGCCTGGCGGTGAACTACTCTCGCATAGCGAATGCTACACTACCATCGTCGCAGCTGCGTTTCACTTCTGAGTTCGGAATGGGATCAGGTGGTTCCACAGCGCTATTGCCACCAGGC
>Ga0070751_1000098_pt1 | contig 68179 bp, 44 predicted proteins | sample VirMetDEL_Aug_28_FD_78514 | JGI IMG/M metagenome (GOLD analysis project Ga0070751, IMG submission 78514) | Aqueous microbial communities from the Delaware River and Bay under freshwater to marine salinity gradient to study organic matter... | ecosystem: Environmental > Aquatic > Marine > Coastal...
ATTTACAATGTTCTTCTCTGGTAGTGATGCAACTTGTCAAGTCGATGTAAGTGCGGAAAACCCAAATAATATAACATTAGATTTGTTATTATTCCCAGGTTCAATCGGGTTTGGAGCATCTGCAGTTGCCGATGACCCTGTTGATACTGATGTTACAATTAATTTCTCAGTTGATTTAGGAACTGTGACTGGTAGCTCATTGAGTGTTACTAGTGGTGTTACAATATATTCAGGTGCATCATCAGGATTTACTCAAATATTCTTAGATGGTGATTATAATGATTTGGACGGTTCATTAACATTTACAAGTGTAAGTGTAAGTGAAACAGGTTCAACTTATTCATTTATATCCACAACAGGATACACATTCAATGCCACACCTACACCAACACCATCTTCTACGGTTACACCAACACCGACAATAACCGCTAGTGTTACTCCAAGTGAAACTGTAACACCAACACCTACAGTAACTTTAACTGAAACACCAACAAATACACCAACACCTACTGAGACTGTAACACCAACGGTATCTGTAACTGATACGCCTACTCAAACACCTACTGAGACTATAACTCAAACCCCTTCAGTAACACCACAAAGTACAGAAACACCAACTCCTACTCCAACTGAGACTGTTACACCAACGGTGTCTGTTTCTGATACACCAACACCTACGCCAACCGAAACTGTTACACCAACTGTATCGGTAAGTGACACACCAACACCTACTCCAACCGAGACTGTTACACCAACGGTGTCTGTTTCTGATACACCAACACCTACGCCAACTGAAACTGTTACACCAACTGTATCATTATCTGATACTCCAACACCTACGCCAACTGAAACTGTTACACCAACTGTATCGGTAAGTGATACTCCAACACCTACGCCAACTGAAACTGTTACACCAACTGTATCGGTAAGTGACACACCAACTCAAACACCAACTGAAACGGTAACACCAACGGTATCTGTAAGTGATACACCAACTCAAACGCCAACTGAGACTGTTACCCCAACGCCAACTGAAACTGTCTCAGTAAGTAATACTCCAACTCCTACACCAACTGAAACGGTAACACCAACGGTATCTGTAAGTGATACTCCAACAAATACACCGACACCTACTGAAACTGTAACACCATCACTTACACCATCGTTCACACCAACGCCATCAGTAACATCAATACCGGTAACAGGTTATGGGTTTAATTTAGTTGTATTACCATATGATTTCCCACTTTCAGGAAATACACTTATTAGTAATAATAATGGTGGTGGAATAAATGAAGGTTCTACGGACCCTAATAGTTTTTCAGGCGGTACACAACCAGATGGAATTTATTGGAATTCAATTGATATTGATGGTATTGATAGAACAGATTATTTCTCAGGATTTACAGGTCAGAGTGTTACATTGACTATGAGTCAAAATGGAAGTACTGTGGTATATTCAGGTAATACTGGCCAAGGTTCGCCTAATGGACCTACGTTTTATACTTGGGCTTCTGCAGGAAGTGGTTCAGGTTTCTTCTTTAGAAGCGGAGGAACAACAGTACCACAAAATGAAGTTGTTCTTATACAGTCGGCAGCAACTCAATGGGTTACAGGTCAAACTGTTTATATAAGTGCTGAAATTAACCCATCAGTAACACCAACTGTTACTCCATCACAAACTTATACTCCAACACCTACACCAACTGAAACATTAACACCAACACCTTCAGTTACGTTTAATCCATTAACTTCAACACCTACACCAACTGAAACGGTAACGCCAACTGTATCTGTATCTGATAGTCCTACGCCAACACCTACTGAAACTATTACACCATCAGTAACACCATCGTTTACTCCAACACCATCAGTAACACCTAACGCTTTGTATGGGTTTAGTGCATTTACTTTCACAACAGGTGGTGTTACTAACGGAGCTAATGGACCAACATTAGTTCAGTTACAATCGGCATATAGTGCAGAATCATGGACTCAAAATACAAGTTTCTTAAATGTTGTTACACAAGGATATCAATTATGGACTGTACCTCAGACAGGTACTTATGAATTTGAAGTTGCTGGAGCACAGGCTGGTTCAGTAACATATCCATCATCTTCAGACGGTGGACGAGGTGTTATTGTTGAAGGTAGATATTCTCTAACTCAGGGTCAAGTTGTTACCATTGCGGTTGGCCAAACTGCCGCTAATTTCACCCAACCAGTATCAGGATATAATGGTGCAGGTGGTGGAGGTGGTACTTTCGTAGTGTTAAGTGGGACTCCATTGTTCATTGCGGGTGGAGGTGGAGGTGACGGTGCTTGGACAGGTAATGATTCGGGTACACTAAGACAAGGATTTGATGCCGTAACCAATGTAAGTGGTACTACTTCATTCTTTGGCGCACCTGCAGGTTCCGCAGGTAATGGTGGTGAATCACACACAAATGGAACTACAACCTCAACTAACACATACGATTCAGGTGCTGGTGGCGGTTTCTCAAGTGGTGGTGAACGAGGAGATGGGTCAGTAACAAGAACCCCGACTGCACAACAAGGTGGTGGTGGTAATGGATTTAACACCGACCTTATTGGTGGTGGTTACTCAACGAGTTATGGTCAAGCCTCTGACGGTGGATTCGGTGGAGGTGGTGGTGGTTCCCCTATTTGTGGTGGAGGTGGTGGTGGCTACACTGGTGGTGGTGGAGCATACCGTACACTAAACCCTGCGTCAGACGCTGGTGGTGGAGGTGGTTCTTTCATTAATAGTAGTGCAACAAATGTAGGAACAACAGATGGACAATATAACTCAAGTTCAACATTTAATAGTGTAAGTATTACTAATTTGGGTTCATATAATACTGGTAATGGTTATGTGACAGTAACATTAATTTGATAGATATAATCAATATCTAAAATTTATTATTCAGTTTCTTTCTTATTTTGATTACTTTTTGAAAAAAGTATTTCATGAAAATTTTTGTTCAAATTGCTTCGTATAGAGACCCTGAACTAGTCAATACGATAAAAAACATGATGGAGAATGCCTCCAAACCTGAAAATCTTAGAATCGGAATTGCCAGACAGTTTAGTGAGACAGATAAATTTGATGATTTATCCGAATTTGAAAATGATGAACGTTTTAGAATCCTAAACATACCCTATAATGAATCAAAGGGTGTTTGTTGGGCAAGACATGCCGTACAACAACTTTACAAAGGTGAAAAATACACATTGCAAATTGATTCACACATGAGGTTTGCCCCTAATTGGGATAAAGAGATGATTGGAATGATAAAGCAACTCCAAAAGAAGGGACATAAAAAACCTCTTCTTACGGGATATGTTTCTTCATTTAATCCTGAAAATGACCCAGGTGCTAGAGTACAAGAACCATGGAGAATGGTGTTTGATAGGTTTATTCCTGAAGGTGCGGTATTTTTCTTACCTGAGACTATCCCTGGTTGGAATGACATTGATTTACCAGTCCCTGCAAGATTTTACTCGGCACACTATTGTTTCACTTTAGGTGAATTTTCTAAAGAGGTTCAACACAACCCCGAATATTATTTCCATGGCGAAGAAATATCAATTGCAGCTCGTGCTTATACTCACGGTTATGATTTATTTCACCCACACAGGGTTTTAATTTGGCATGAATATACTCGTAAGGGTAGAACAAAACAATGGGATGATGACAAAGAATGGGTTGGTAAAAACCAACATTCACACCTTACTAATAGAAAACTATTTGGTATGGATGGTGAAACCCAAGAAGGTCATGATGGTCTATATGGTTTTGGTAAAGTAAGGTCTCTAAGAGATTATGAAGAATATGCTGGAATTTTATTTGAAAAAAGAGCAGTATTACAAGAAACTTTAGATAAAAAATATCCACCTTGCAAAAGTATTGAGGAACATGGTGGTGAAGAACAATGGAAGTCTAGTTTTTCACAAATATTCAAACATTGTATTGATGTGAGTTATGATAGAGTACCTGAAAAAGATTATGATTTTTGGGTAGTTGCGTTTCACGGACAAAATGATGAAACATTATTCAGAAAAGATGCTGATAAAGCCGAAATAAATAGAATGATGAATGACCCTGATAAGTATTGTAAAATTTGGAGAGATTTCCAAACCGCAGAAAAACCTAAATATTGGGTCGTATGGCCACACTCAGAATCAAAAGGGTGGTGTGATAGAATGACAGGTAACTTATAATGAAATACTTACATCACCATTTGGGTTTAGGAGATTGTTTTACATGTAACAGTATTGTGAGACACTATTATTCTTTAGAAAATGAATTAACAATTTTTTCATATAATCATTATTTGGTGAATGTCGAGTACATGTATTCTGATTTACCTAATCTTAGAATTATTGGTGTAAACTCTGATGCCGAAGCAGAGTCATATGTTTATCAAAACAATTTACGTGATTCATATGTTCGAGTTGGGTTTGAAAAAGTGTTACAATTAAAAAATAAATGTGAAACTTTTGATGAAACTTTTTATGTTGGTGCTAATATTCCTTATGAGAGTCGATTTGAAAAACATTATATACCAAGAAATTTAGAAAAAGAAAAACAAGTTTATTATGAACTAAACCCTAATAATGAACCTTTTATTTTTATTCATGAGGATAAAGATAGAGGGATGAGATTAGATAGAAATCGCATAAGAACCGATTTGAAAATAATTGAAAATAATAAAAAGTATCTTGTAGTTGACCTACTCTATTTATTAGAGAATGCACAAGAAATACATATCATGCAATCGGCTTTGAAAGACCTTGTAAACTTTTATAAGATGAACGGAAAGTGTTTTTTACACAATTATGTTAGAGGTTATGATTCTTTTGCAAATACTAAAGGACTAAATGAATTTGAAATATTAAATTAAAATGGAAAGAAAAATTAGATTATTCGATGAAAATTTGATTGGACAGGATGGACTGTCACGATATCAAAATCCTAACACAAATTGGCAAAGAGATATTGACGATTATGATATTGGTGTATACACCGATAGAATGTGTTTTATAAAAGAAGTTGACCCTTCAAAAGTGAATGTGGCTTGGATTATCGAACCACCAATCATTAATGGTGAAAATTACAAACACATAGTTGAACACCAAGATAAATTCAATTGGGTTTTCTCTCATATAAAATCTTTAGGTGATAAAATTAAAAATTTTGTTTGGTTAGGTCATGGAGGTACATGGTTAAGAGAAAGAGATATGGGTGTTCGTCAAAAATCAAGAAATGTAAGTATGATTTATTCTAATAAAGAATGGAATGCTGGACATAGACTAAGACACCTGATTGCTGAACAAGTAAAAGATTTGGGGGTTGCTTTACTAGGTACTGGTTCACAACAACCGTTAGATTGGAAATTTGAGGGTCTTTCAGATTACAGATTTAGTATTGTGATGGAAAATTCAATTGAAGATGACTATTTTACTGAAAAATTAATTGATTGTTTTTTATGTGGTACTATACCAATTTATTATGGGACAAGAAATGTAAAACATCATTTCCGAGGAGATGGAATATTTTTCTTTGAAAATATTGAAGAACTAAAAACAATTCTAAGTGAATGTACTGAAGAAAAATACAATTCTTTGATAGATTCGGTAAACCATAATTTTGAGGTTGCAAAAACTTTTATGCATCCTGAACAACAAATTACTTCATTTTTACATAATGCGTTACCACAATAATATTGTTGTTACCGGAGCGAATAGTACTTACTTTGACACTCTCCTAACACTTATTAGTAGTATACATAAAAATACCTTCGATTTTATCGATGGTATTTTTGTTTATAACTTAGGGTTAAATGACGGTGAAATATCAAAACTACAGTCTCTTGAAAAAGTATTCATAAAAGAAATACCAAAAGATATGAGGGATAAATACCCTCACATAAATGACCCAAAAAAACACTTTGACAAATTATTTTGTTTGTATGACTCAATGTCCTATGCTTGGAATGTATTTTGGTTAGATGCGGGTGTAATGTGTTTGAAGGACATTGAACACATTTTTCATATATTAGATAGTGACCATATTTTTTGTGTTACAGATGTTCATCTTAATAAGAACTACACACATAAAAGATGTTCCGAACTTATGAATGCAAGTGAAAGTGAATTATTAGATAAACAATTATCTTCAGGTATATTTGGTTTTAAATCAGATGGTAGATACAGAAAATTAATTGAAGATGCTTTTGAATATGGAAAAATAGGGTGTACTGTTGGGGACGAAGAAAATCACAGACATGACCAAAGTGTTCTATCAATATTAGTTTCAAGATACGATTGTCCTAGACATGATATTGACATTTATGGATATTGGACTGATTATAGTAGAAACCTAAATACCGCAAATGAAATCGGTGCGGTTATTTTTGTCCATAGAAGAGGACATCATGATGTAAAAGATTTAAGATATGTTCAAGTTTAATGATGTAAAAAAAATTGTTTTAAATTTAGATAGACGACAAGATAGATTGGAAAAATTTCAATCTGAAATGAATTATATAGGTTGGGATTTTGAAAGATTTTCAGCTATTGATACAAATTCTTATGTTGGTTGTGGATTGTCACATCAAAAAATTGCACAAGATTTTTTAGAATCTAAAGATGATTATATTTTAGTAATGGAAGATGATTTATTTATTATGCCATACACTAAAGAACTTATTCCTAAAATCGAACAAGCTTTGTCTAATGTAGATTGGGATTTTTTTCACTTAGGACCATCTTTACACCGACCATTGCAAATGTATAATGACATGTTGGTTGATTTATGTAATTTACCACCAAAAGATGAAAATAAACATAGAGGTATTTTTGGTACAACTGCGTTTGTTTTAAATAAAAAATCTGCAGAAATTATTGCTAACTGGGATACTGACAAATATTATTATAACAGTCATAGACAAGTTGCTATTGATGATTATTTTGATAGAGTAGTTTACAAAAATTGTGTTGCTTTTGCACCATTTAATTTGTTCACAACACAAAGACCTGATTTTTCAGATATTAATAAAACTTTCGATTCAAATCACTACGTATTATCTTATAATTGGAATGCATATGTACCAACTAAGATACCAACTAATATGTATGACATTGGATACTGTGAAAAACTTAGAGAATGAAAATAAAATTTATAACTTGTATATACAATAACTTGTACGGTACTGATTTAGGTGGTAGACCTAACAGACGTGACCATTATAAATGGAGTTTATTGTCCTTACTAAAAATGACCAATGCCGACTTTTTGTGTTATACGCAAGAATCTGAATTTGAAGAACTTATTGATTTTTTCTATACTCAGAATAATATAAGTCCTGATAAATTACAAATAAAAATATTTGATTTACGAACTACAAAATATAGTGAACTAATACATTCTGTAAAAGATTATAACGCGGTTACAAGAGATGATAGGTGTGTTGAAATACAATATTCTAAATTTGATTGGTTTAGAAAGGAAGATGGTTTGTATGATTATTACTTTTGGATTGACGCTGGATTATCACACACTGGTTTAATACCAAATAAATATTTGAATACATCATTACCAATGATGAGGTGCTTCTATGAAAGTTCTTTATTCAATAACAAATTTTTATCTAATGTTATTAATTATTGTGATGATAAATTTTTATTATTAGCCAAAGAAAATGCCAGAAATTATTGGTCAGGAACTGTTAATGAAAAATTTTATAAAAACTATTCAAAAGAGGTTCATATAATTGGAGGAATGTTTGGTGGTAAAAAGGAATTATGGGAGAAAGTTGTAAACCAATTTGATGATTACCTTTTTGAGGTTTTACCATTTGAAGGTAGATTATATCATGAAGAACACATTATGTCACTCATGTATCAAAATCATAAAGAATGGTTTATAACACAGGAGTTTGATACATGGTGGCATCCAGAATCGGCACCTAAAGACGTACACCCTGAATACTTTGAAAAAAATAAAAGTTTCTGTAAAATATTAGAGGATTTAAATGAGTAACCTAACATTAGTCACTGGATTGTGGAATATAGGTAGAGATAATCTACAAGAAGGATGGTCCAGAAGTTTTGAGCATTATCTAAATAAGTTTTCTCAATTATTAGAGGTCGAAAATAATATGATTATTTTTGGTGACCCTGAATTAGAGGAATTTGTTTGGTCTATTAGAAAAAAAGAAAATACCGTATTCTACACAAAAAACCAAGAATGGTTTAAGAATGAATTTTACGAAAAAATACAAGAAATAAGGACAAATCCTGATTGGTATAATTTAGCTGGGTGGTTATCAGACTCTACCCAAGCTAAATTAGAGATGTATAATCCACTTGTAATGTCAAAAATGTTTTTATTACATGATGCTAAAATTTTAGACCCATTCAATAGTGAATTTATGTTTTGGATTGATGCTGGACTTACCAATACTGTTCATCAGGGTTATTTTACACATGATAAAGCGTTAGATAATCTTACAAAATACATTGATAAGTTTTCATTTGTTTGTTTTCCATATGAAGCAAATAATGAGATTCATGGATTCAAGTTTAATGAAATATGTAGAATTGCCGGTAAAAAAGTCGATAGAGTTGCTCGAGGTGGTTTTTTTGGAGGTCCAAAAGACAGTATTAGTGATGCTAATGGAATTTATTATAATTTATTATCGTCCACTTTATCTGAAAACTTAATGGGTACCGAGGAGTCCATATTTTCAATAATGTGTTATAAACACTCTGATATGTTTGATTTTTTTGAAATCGAGTCTAATGGGTTATTTGGGAAGTTTTTTGAAGACTTAAAGAATAATACTTTAGAGAAGAAATCAATGTCTCCAATACCAATGATAAATCAAGATTTAAATATGAATAATACCGCGTTGTATGTTATAACATTCAACAGTCCTAATCAATTTGAAACTTTAATAAAATCTATGATTGGTTATGATAGAGATTTTATAGATAAACCTAAAAAGTTTTTATTAGATAATTCGAGTGATTTATCAACAACGGAAAGATACCTTGAGATATGCGAAGAATACGGTTTTGAACATATTAAGAAAGATAATTTAGGTATTTGTGGTGGTAGACAATTTATTGCTGAACACGCAGAAGAAAATGAATTCGATTTTTATTATTTCTTTGAAGATGATATGTTTTTCTATTTAGGACCTGATGATGTATGTAGAAATGGAATGCCTAGGTTTGCCGATAGTTTATATAAAAGGTCTTTGAGAATCATAAAAGATAATAATTTTGATTTTCTAAAGTTGTCTTTTAGTGAATTTTTCGGTGATAATAAGACTCAATGGGCTTGGTATAATGTACCACAAAATTTTAGAATAAATCATTGGCCTGAAAAACCAAATTTACCAATACAAGGACAAGACCCGAATGCTCCAAAAACAAAATTTAATAAGATTGGTGGTTTTGGTAATTTAGCATATATCTCGGGTGAGATATATTACTGTAATTGGCCTCAAGTAGTTGCTCGTCACGGTAATAAAAAAATGTTTTTAGATGTGACTTGGTCATATCCTTATGAACAAACATGGATGAGTCATATTTTCCAAGAAACAATCAAAGGTAATATAAATCCAGGTCTATTATTATTAACTCCAACTGAGCACGACAGGTTTGAATTTTACGATAGAAAATTAAGGAAAGAAAGTTAACTAGTTTGTTGTATTTATTGATATGGAATTTTTTATCAAGAAAAATGCAACACTTCCGATTCTTTTGATGCAAGTCGTAAAAGACGGTAGAGCTGATTATCATTCGTTTATGGATGAGTTGGAAACCGCGACAATTGTTTTCTCGATGGTTGATGAGACAACAGGAATTGCGAAAATTGCCAATAGAGCAGCATATATTGTTGAAAAGGTTTTTCTTGAACCAAATGCATCACCCGAATATTATATCTATTATAAATTCACTGATAGGGATACCAATAGAGTTGGTAGATTTAAAGGTGAGTTTATGATTACAAACGATGAAGGTAGATTGATAGTACCACTACGTGAAGAATTATACATCAACGTAATTGACAGTGTAATCTCAACAACATATTGTTGTTAATTTGATTTGGAAAGTTTTATTAGTTATACTTATCTTTGAATGAGGAAGGTAAATGTCGTTTGTTCGGCAGCAAATACACCACTCGAAAACAAATTATTATGATAAGTAACGAAGAAATCAAAACCTTTTTGGAGGGTAATGACCCTGAAGAATTCATTGTTTCTATTGAATTCGATTACATTAAAGACGAAATTTATAAAATTAAAGAAATACCGGGTAAGGGTAAGGTTATACAACGTGACCATTTTGTTCCATTTGCTTGGGTTGGCGATTTGCATGGTTTGAACTTTTATAAGAACTCAAAACACGAGCAAAAGGCTGCGATGTCAAAATACGGTATTGTTATTGAAAAACAACGTACTGAAGGTGACGCTAGATTGGAAAAAGGTCTAAAGTATTTGGTAAAGTCCCTGAAAGGGTATAGAACATTAATTCAATTCTTTAGGGATGGTGGATTGGACCCATGGGGTGAATCAGCAAGAGACCGAATATTAGTATTACCACCTGTAGAACAATTCTTAATTCAAAAGGAAAAACGACTCTTCAAAGGTTATGAAGAATACAACGATGTAACTCGTTTTGCCTTTGACTTGGAAACGACTTCTTTGGAACCAAAAGATGGTCGTATTTTCATGATAGGAATGAAGACAAATAAAGGGTTTCACAAAGTACTTGAATGTTCTACTGAAGACCAAGAACGTGAAGGTCTCATCAAATTTTTTGAAACTATTGATGAATTAAAGCCAAGTATTATTGGTGGTTATAACTCATTCAACTTCGACTGGTACTGGATTTTTGAAAGATGTAAGGCACTTGGATTGGATATTAAAAAGATATGTAAGTCACTTAATCCTGCAAGAACTATCTCACAATCTGAGAACTTATTGAAGTTGGCCAATGAAGTTGAACGTTATACACAAACTCAGATTTGGGGGTATAACATTGTTGACATTCTCCATGCGGTAAGAAGAGCACAAGCAATTAACTCTTCAATTAAGTCCGCTGGTTTGAAATATATTACTCAATACCTTGAAATTGAAGCAGATGACCGTATCTATATTCCACACGAAGACATTGGTTCAATGTACTCCAAGAAGGAAGATTTTTGGTTGAATGTGAACAATGGTAAATACAAAAAAGCATCCGACCCCCAATTTAACAATCTTGATACAAGATTTCCTGATGTATATAAAAAAGTCAAAGGAGATGAGTTAGTTGAAAGGTATCTTGATGATGACTTGGAAGAAACTCTACTTGTAGATGAAGAATTCAATCAGGGTTCATTCCTTTTGGCATCATTAGTTCCTACTACATATGAGAGAGTAAGTACAATGGGTACTGCCACTTTGTGGAAGATGATTATGTTGGCTTGGTCTTACAAGTACAACTTGGCTATTCCGGAAAAACAAAGTAAGACTGACTTTGTTGGTGGTCTTTCTCGACTTATTCGTGTAGGTTACTCAACTAATGTGTTGAAACTTGACTTTAGTTCACTGTATCCATCTATACAACTTGTTCATGATGTATTCCCAAAATGTGACGTAACAGGTGCAATGAAAGGATTACTGAAGTATTTCCGTGATACTCGTATTTTGTACAAACAATTGGCTGAAGAACTTTCAGAATCAGACCCTAAAAAGTCTAAGTCTTATGACCGTAAACAACTTCCGATTAAGATTTTCATCAACTCGATGTTTGGTGCTCTTTCAGCACCTCAGGTTTATCATTGGGGTGACATGTATATGGGAGAACAGATTACCTGTACAGGACGACAATATCTTCGTCAAATGATTAAGTTCTTCATGTCCCGAGGATATCAACCATTGGTTATGGATACTGACGGTGTGAACTTTTCAGCACCTGATGATGTTGAAGAACGAAAGTACATTGGTAGAGGACTCAACTGGAAAGTAAAAGAAGGTCGTGAATATACAGGTGCCTCTGCAGATATTGCCGAATATAATGATATTTTCATGAGAGGTGAAATGGCATTAGATAATGATGGTGTTTGGCCATCATGTATAAACATTGCAAGAAAGAATTATGCTCTTATTACAGACAGAGGAAAAATCAAACTTGTTGGTAATACAATCAAATCAAAAAAACTACCTCTATATATTGAAGAATTCTTGGATAAAGGAGTAAAAATGTTGTTGGAAGGTAAGGGTAAAGATTTTGTTGAGTACTACTATGAATATCTAACAAAAATTTACCAACAACAAGTTCCTTTGATGAAAATTGCTCAGAGAGCTAAGGTTAAGTTGAGTATTGATGATTACATTCAAAGATGTACGCAACGAACCAAAGCGGGTAACTTAATGTCACGTATGGCACATATGGAATTAGCAATAAAAGATAATCTCAATGTAAACTTGGGTGATGTTATTTTCTATGTAAATAATGGTAGTAGAATGTCACACGGTGATGTACAGAAAAAAGGTGATAATGTTGTAATCAATTGTTATCGTTTAGATAATGAAGAATTGGAAAACAACCCGGAGATGTTAGGTGAATACAATGTACCAAGAGCGGTATCTACGTTTAACAAACGTATTGAACCTCTTATGGTTGTGTTCAAAGAAGAGGTTAGAAAAGAACTAATTGTTGATAATCCTGAAAAACGTGGATTATTTACTACCTCACAGTGTGAACTAATTAACGGAAACCCTATGAAACCTGGTGACCAAGATGACTTGAATGAAGTCTTAGCTGTTTCAGAACCTGAATTACGTTATTGGGAAAAAAGAGGATTACACCCTGATTATATGTATGAGAAAGCTGAAGATGGGTGGGAGAAATTCATCTACTCAGGACATCTTCAGTCCATCTGATGACATAATGTACCACAATCCTGTACAGAATCTTAATTCAACACAGGCACCTCTATCGATAAGTATCTCATCAAATTCTTCATCTATCTGACCAATATCAGGTACAATGAGGACTTTGGTGAGTGCTTTTATTGTAACATGGTCAGTATTTGTACTATTCAATTTTATTTTTGAATAATTTACATTTCTAACAACAACAACATCTTCACCTGCGGTTTCATAAAAGTCGTCTGAAACCATAGCAATTTCTGATGTCTTAATAATTCTTCCTCTATAAAGTTTTTCTGAGGGAATACTTTTGACTACAGTCATATTATATTACATATATTTGTCTTGGGAATGCACGGTACTTGAGTTGCTTGTTCAAGTTCTCGGCAATTAATGCTTCTTTCTCCATTTGTTTTTCTGGACGAAGACGTTCTAATCTTTGTTTCAATTCCTCTTCTAACTTGGCTTTTTCATCTTTACCTTCAGTTAGTAAACTTGTATAGTCCATAGTTAGTTCAGAATCAGGTGTTTTGATATTACCTGAAAACTTACCTCTTACTCTTCCTAAAGTCTCTTTTACATAAGCAACAAACCACCTACGAACCCAAGTTTTTGCTGGTGTGTTTAGGTCAATCCAAGAAAGTTCTTCTAATGGAATATCTGATGGTAACTTTATAATGTCAGGGTTTGCTTTCAAACAAGCATCTCTATCAGGACCTTCAACATCATAATACCAATACCACACTTGATAGTTGTTTAATGCTGCATTACCAAAATCAAATTTTCCACCAGGTGTATTCATAAGGTGAATTGCCTTTTTACCATCAGGTAATGCTGTAACCCTATAGGTTAAGTCATTACCAATGATTCGTCTTTGAATGTTTATTTCTTGTAAACGTAATAATACATCAAAGGCTTGGGTCATAAAATATCCACCACCATATCCCAATTGTGCAAAACCACCAGGTCCACCTAATCCACCGGCACCCAAACCCCCAAAATTCCATGGGTCAAACATAAAACTATTTAATTCAGTTGGTGAAAACCACAATAATTCGTTTAATTCTCTACCTGCCGGTATTTCATATATTTGTTGGTTAGGAACCAATTGAAAATAGTCTTTTTTGAGTACGTAAGGACCTGAGTTTTGTAACCCAACAATCTTAGAATAAGCATAAGTATATTGAGTTTCCCAATCTAAACTTCTGGTAATTAGTGCGTTAGCGACAGATTTAACTTCCATGTTTAAACCGTACAAAGAGGTCCATTGAGATTCTATCAACCAATCTAAAATGTATTGTGCATAATCTTGAACTGAAAATTCCAATAAGGAATCCATCATTTCATCTTCAATTTCAACACTTCGTAATGGTGCACCTAATAAGTGTCTTACCTTCTCATAAAGTTTACCTCTTTCTGGTTCTGGAATACCTGCCATAATTCTCTTTTATAAATAAATATCAATTCATTTAGGATTCTATAGTATATAGAAGACCTGAGGATGGGAATGTGAATTTACCATCAACAATATCGGTAAGTTTATTATCAAAAATAAAGACAAGTTTACCCTTTTGAAATACCAACCAATCGGTTTTATTTGGTTTTACTTGACCAGTATCTACCATAATAAATTTATCATCATCTTCTATTATTTGTCCAAACGGTTTAATCTGTGCAGTATATTCGTTTCCGTCAATACTAATAACGGCATCGGTATCTTCAAACATATCTACAGCACCACCTAATTCACCAACAATTTTTACATTTTTGTACCCAAATTTTTTCTTCATAATTGATGCTGCAATCTCTTCTGTTTTTTCGCCTGTTTTGTGTGTTTGCATTAGAGTTGCCATTATGTTTTCAAAAGTACTTGAGTTTCTATCAAATATTCTATTCTTAAAGTAACGAACTGAGTTTGCAAATCTTTTAGCCTCTTCAATCTGTTCTTCAGGGGTTTTATTGTCAAAATTTATTTTTCTTTTTTTCATTTTTTCAGCAACCATATTAAGGTCGTTGAGTAAATACAAAAACAGGTGTAGTTTGTGTTTAACTTATTTATAACGGAACGACCATCACCTTCAAAATCATATATACCGGATTGTTGTCCTTCACCATATTGATTTCTTTCATAATAGTGTTCAGGAAAAACTTCCTTTAATATTTTCTGAATTGTATTCTGATAAATTCGTTTTACTTGTAAATTAGTATTGAATAACTCCTTAATTTTTTTTGTATCTTCTTTAGAACATCTTTGAGATTTTCCCTCAGTAATTACCGTTTGTAATCTTTCTTGTTGTTCGTTTTTAGTTTTATTTCTCAAATCATAAAGTTGATTCACAAAATCCCAATTTACGGCTTTCCAAAAGTTTTTAATATACATGTCTCTTTTGTTTCTGTATTTGAGATAATATGCATGTTCCCATAAATCTAACCCTAATAATGGATAACCACCATTTTCAATTACATTCATAAGAGGATTATCCTGATTAGGTGTCGACATAATCTTTAAAGAATTTCTTTTAGTGATTACTAACCAAACCCAACCAGACCCAAACCTTTCTTTGGCAATCTGTTCAAATTTTTTCTTGAAATTATTAAAGTTTCCAAATTCTTTTTCAATATGAGATACTACATTACCTTTAGCTCTTTGAGTTTGTGGTGATAACATTTTCCAAAACAATGCGTGGTTAAATGCACCCCCCGCGTTATTTCTTATTGATTTATCGTATCTACTTATATTCTTAATAATTTCTTCTAGTTCAACATCACCACCTTTTTTCTTTTGTAATGCGTCGTTTAGTTTATCAACATAACCTTTATAGTGTTTGTTGTAATGATAAGACATTGTTTCGGGGTCAATAAACTGCTTTAAAGCAGAGAAGGCATACGGTAATTTTTCAATACCAATTTTTTTCATTTCCATTAAAAATAGTTTTCTTTGTTTTTCTTTTTCTTGAGTTTCAATCTGTTCCTCAAGTAGATGAATTTTATTCTTTAGATTTTTCATCAATTTCGTGTTTATTCATATAAATAACACGAAGTATAATATTATCTCAATTTATATATTGAATTTAGAATTTCTTCTACAGTATCTACTTCGTTCATATGGTCACCCATTACGGTGGCAATTACTCTCTTTTTATTATTTAAAATATCATAAACCACACCTTCGATTGTGTTTTCAAAGATTGGGTAGTATACTAATACATTATTTTTTTGTCCAAATCTATATGCTCTATCTTCGGCTTGTGAGTGGTCTGATGGTACAAATGATAAGTCGTTCATTACAACAGCTTCAGCGGCGGTTAGGGTAATACCAACACCCGCCGCTTTTATGTTACCAACAAAAACTTTTACTTTATCATCATTTTGGAATTTATCAACAGCTTCTTGTCTTGCACCTTTGGATAAAGAACCATCCAAATAAACTGATGATTTACCAAAGTGTTCAACAATACGTCTTAGGGTATCAGTAAAGTTAGTAAAGACAATTACTTTTTTATCTTGTTCTAAAATATTCTCAACAATTTCTATAGTGTTTGCTATTTTTTCTTCGGCAATTACCTGTCTAACTTTTGTTAGTTTTGAGAATTGTATGGTTAATGAATTACTTTCATTGGGGTTCTTATCATACCAATCAAAGTATTCTCCCATTAAACTTTCATACATTTTAGATTTTAATTTCAGATAAACAGGTGTGATAATTTTATCTGGTAAATCTAAGACATCTTCTTTTAATCTACGAAGAAGGGTTGTTGAGGTTCTTTCATGGAGTTCTTCCAAATTAGAAGCACCATTTACATTCCAAATTTTTCTTGGACCCACTTTGAATTGGTAACCATTACAATATCTTTTCACATACGCCATCCAATTTTGGGCTACAGGTGAGTCGACAATATTCAATAAATTGTAATAATTTATAGGTCGAGATGTCATGGGTGTTCCTGATAATAACCAAACCCTATCAATAGATTCAACAATGTCGTTTATTAGTTTAGTCCTCTGTGCTTGTTTGTTTTGAATATAGTGAGCCTCATCAACAATAATCAAATCAAAATTTGTTTTTTTTATTAATGATTCTGATTTCTTTTTTGAGTCATGGAAATTTTTCACAATATCATAATTCATTATTACAAAATCGTGTTCGGTTGAATATAATTTCCCCTCGCAAATAAAAGTACTTCTGTCGGTATAATTTTGAATTTCTCTTTCCCAGTTAATCTTCAAAGATGCCGGACATATAATTAGAATTTTTTTAGCACCTGTCTCTAATGCGGCAATAACTGTTGATGTGGTCTTACCTAAACCCATATCATCCGCTAATATGAATTTTTTATTTTGATATAATTTTTCAATTGCTTCTTTTTGGTGGGATAATGGTGGTCTATGAGAATATTTTTCATAATCAATATCAATAAGTTCCACCTTATTGTCTTTTATCATTGAAGCTTTTGGTAACCAAAAATCGGTCAATGTATCACCACTAAAAAATTTACCCCAAATATGATAAGACTTATCTCTTTCAACCAAAAGTTTTTCAACCCAAACAGTTTCAGGAATAATTGGCATCAATCTATCATTAGCTAATTTATATGCAAAATATGAATCTAATGTAATCCATTTTCTAGCAATTTTTGGTGTTGTATTATGATAACTAATAATGTATTCAGCCTGTGCTCGGGTTGGATAGAATTTTTTATTGTTTTGTTGTTTGAGTTTAAGACCCAATAAATAATTGTTAGCCCCCTCGTAAGTTTCTAACATACGAAGTGCTTTGACCTCTAAAGGTAGATTAATATCAGTGTTCTGTTGTTCCAAACAATTCTTTTAGTACAAATATAATAAGAATCAAGGTATTTATCAATATATGGAAAAAAAGGTACCTATTACCCGAATTGGTAAATTCTTTGGACAAGAGGATTTTGACTTAGACATTGATATGGGTCAAGAATGGTTAGGTGGAGATATGAACTTCACTTTGGTTCTATATAAGGTAGATAAACTCAGAACCAAAAATGATGATGTTTATGGGGAAGTTGGCGTTGATGAAATCCAATTTTTACCACCAATTGAGTTCAAAGCTTATGTGAAAATTGTTGAGCCCACTAATGCTTATATGGGTAGTACAAGAATTGTTCAAACTGAACCTGGTAATATGACTTTTAGTGTATATAACAAAGAATTAGATACTTTAGGTATTGATATAGACCTTGGTGACTATGTTGCCTACTATGAAACCGAAACCAAAGTAAGATATTATTCTGTAGTAAATGATGGAAAGATTACTTCAGATTTGAAACATTCTTATGGTGGTTATAAATCTTTTTACAAGACGTATGTATGTACTCCTGTAAGTTACAATGAATTTAGAGGTATATAATGGGATTTCCTAAAAAAATAAAAAAACATCTCCCACTTCAACCGAAGAAAATTCTTTCTGAAAGAAGAGAGGAATTATTGGATTATATTAGGAATGATGGTACGTATCTTCCTAAATCTGTTTTACATGCCGATTTAGATAGGGGTATGTTAGATTTTGTAAAAGATGAATTACAAATTTCTGCTAGTGGTAAAAACGTTCCTGTTGTTGATATTATTATAACAACACAAAACTGGTCTCAGTTTACACAAACTTGGAACTTCCAAGATTTGGATAATAATGTCAGTCCCCCATTTATAACAGTGGTAAGACAACCCGAAGTAAAATACGGAAGTATTCCATCACTTCAATACACAATACCAAATAGAAAACAATTTTATTATGCCAGTGTACCAACATGGGACGGACAAAGAAATGGTATGGACATTTATAAAATACCACAACCTGTACCTGTTGATATAACTTTTTCAGTGAAAATTATTTGCAATAGAATGAGAGAATTAAACTCATTTAATAAAACTGTTTTACAAAAATTTTCATCTCGTCAGGCATATACTTTCATCAAAGGTCATTATGTTCCAATTATTATGGATAATATTTCAGATGAATCTGTAATGGATATTGATAAAAGAAAATTTTATATCCAAAGTTATAACTTCACAATGATGGGATTTTTAATTGATGAAGAAGAGTTTGAAGTTTCACCTGCAATCTCAAGAGTGTTGACTGTTATGGAGATGGATACGGAACTAAAAAGAGGTGGTAAAACAAAATTCCCACCTAACCCTGATGAGTTTGAAATTGATATACCATATGCGGTTGGTACAACATCATTTACACAAAATTATTATTTTACCGCGGACCTTACTTATGTGTCTTCAAATAACGTTAGTAGTTATGACATCTATATAAATGGGGATTATTATGGAACTGATTTGGAATTGATACAACTAACTTCAGGTGATGTATTAGTTATTAATATTACAAAAGATGATGCGAGTTTAGAGTCTTCTTTGAAATTACAAGCTAAGTTACTCTAATTTTCACCGTATAAATCCTTACTTTCTTTACACTTTTCAAAAATTAAGTTTTCCAAAAACTTATACATTTTTATACCTCTTTTCTCACAGTATTTTTTTAAAGCGTTGTGTGCTTCTACGGAAATCTTTAAATTCTTGATTTTAGTATCACCAGCCATAGGTAGAAAAAAGGCAGAATTAAGTCTGCCAATTTATAAATAGATATCAAGAAGTAAAGTTTTTTCCGTTTCTGAATAATATTTATGTATAAAAATAAATTTCTTTTAGAAAAAAAAATAGAATGGCAACAGCAAACAAAGTATTTGTATCTCCCGGTGTATATACATCGGAAACCGACTTGAGTTTTGTAGCACAAAGTGTAGGTGTTACTACTTTAGGTCTTGTGGGTGAAACTCAAAAAGGTCCAGCGTTCGAACCAATATTCATAACTAATTATGATGAATTCCAAACATATTTTGGTGGGACGGTACCTGATAAATTTGTTAATACTCAAATACCAAAATATGAGGCGGCATATATAGCCAAATCTTATTTACAACAATCTAACCAATTGTTTGTAACAAGAATTTTAGGATTATCGGGTTATGATGCGGGACCATCTTGGTCTATCATGACAAAAGCGAATGTTGATAAGACAACTGTTGGACTTACCACAAGTGGCGGTACTGACTTCACATTCACTTTCTCAGGAACAAGTGCATCCACATCTTCAATTGAATTCTTAGAAACTCTTCCAGCTGAGATTAATAGTATCCTCAATAATACATACCAAACATACTCAGGAGGTGAAAGTTCAATTGATGAACAATTGACAACTCAATTATATACAATATTGAATAGCACAACAACAAGTGCAACTTCAATATATTATTTTGGTTCTGTAGCAACAACTGCATATACAGAACATCAAAACACCACATATACCGCGGCAACTAACGTATATGACGTACCATCTGTTTCATATGACGCAACGGACCTTACTGATGGTACTAACGACCCATGGTATTACTCACAATTTAATAACTACTCAAATAATGATTACTCAGGTTTTTCATTCTATAGTGCTGTTAGCGATTTAGTTGACTTAGGTAGTGGTTCATACTCAGGTACAGTATCAGGTTCTGTTTACACATATTCAGGAGAAGCATTTACACAATACAATAATATGGTAATTGCAACACTTCGTTCAAGAGGTATTGCAACATATTCAAATGACACAGGACCTGTATATACAGTAACAGGTCTTAGTGATGTGCAATTAGTTACCACTGGTCAATATTCTGGTGTTACAACAAATCCATACGATACATTCCAAGTGTCAGGTGTTACTTCAGATGGTACATCATTTAGATTTGATACATCATTGACATTATCTGATACTAATTACCTTACTAAGGTGTTTGCTAGAAGTAATTTTGATAAACCAAGAAATGAAGTACCATTGTTCATTGAAGAACAATATTACAACTTATTCAATTATGCTTATAGAATGGGTTATATTAAAGGTATTAGTAGTGACTTGATTGCATTGACAAGTGCAAGAACAGGTGGTTCTAATACAATTGGTTGGTATTTACAACAATATCAAACACCTGAAACACCTTTTATGGTTTCAGAATTAAGAGGTAACAGAGTTTATAGACTTTTCAAATTTATCTCAATATCAGATGGTAATGCTGCAAATACTGAAGTCAAAGTTTCTATTATGAATATGGATTTCAATAATTTGACGTTTGATGTTGTTGTTAGAGATTATTTTGACAATGATTCAAATCCTGTTGTTCTTGAGAAATTCACTAATTGTACTATGGACCCAACTACTAACAGTTATATTGGTGTAAAAATTGGTACTTCAGATGGTGAATACTCTTTGAATTCAAGATTTATTATGTTAGAAATAAGCGATGATGCACCTGCGGATGCACTTCCATGTGGATTTGAAGGTTATGTAACTAGAATGTATTCTTCTACTGCTAACCCATCACCATTCCCTGTTTATAAAACAAAATATGATTATCCTGGTGAAACAATTTATGACCCACCATTTGGTGATACATTAGGAAACGCTAATACTACAACAAGTGCTGGTGATAATAAGAGAAGAGTGTTCTTAGGATTTTCAACACAAGTTGGATATGATAGTGATTTCTTACAATATAAAGGTCAACAATTACCATCAGATATTTGTACTGCAACTGAAAGTACACCATGGAATGTATTGACCAAAGGTTTCCACATGGACTCAGGTGCTACTGCAGTTACAATTGCAAACGCTTACACAACAAGTGGTGAGACAGCATTCTTTGTTGGTGACTCATCATTCCAAAATAACCCACAGTCTCAAACTAACTCATATTATTACACTTACTCAAGAAAGTTCACAGTTCTTATGTATGGTGGTTTTGATGGATGGGATATATACAGAGAAAATAGAACTAACCAAGATAGATTTGTATTAGGTGGTTCAGGTTACTTGAAAGGTGCTTGTAGTACCGACCCAAGATACCCAAGTGCAACTGGTTCGGGTACATTCAAGAGAATTACTGTTGGTAATAATACTCAGGATTATGCAAACACCGACTACTACGCATACTTGTTGGGTATACAATCATTCAATAACCCTGAAAGTACAAATATAAATGTATTTGCAACATCAAGTATTGATTACGTAAATAACTCTAATCTTATTGATTCGGCAATCGATATGATTGAGAATGAAAGAGCGGACTCAGTTTACATTTGTACAACACCAGATACTGATATGTACGCACCTGTAAGTAACCCAACTGATTTTATCTACCCACAAGAAGCGGTAGATACTTTGACAGATTCAGGTATTGATTCTAACTATACTGCAACTTACTATCCTTGGATTTTGGTTAGAGATACAGTAAATAATACTCAAATCTACTTACCAGCAACAGGTGAAGTTTGTAGAAACTTAGCTCTTACAGATAATGTATCATTCCCATGGTTCGCAACCGCGGGTTACACAAGAGGTTTGGTAAATTCAGTCAAAGCTAGAAAGAAACTTACTCAAGAAGACAGAGATGTTCTTTATGAAGGAAGAATTAACCCAATCGCAACATTCTCTGATGTTGGTACTGTAATTTGGGGTAACAAAACTCTTCAAGTTAGAGAAAGTGCTCTTGATAGATTGAACGTTAGAAGATTGTTGTTACAAACAAGAAAGTTAATTTCAGCAGTCGCTGTTAGATTGTTGTTCGAACAAAACGATGAGATTGTTAGACAACAGTTCTTAGATTCTGTAAACCCAATCTTAGATTCAATTAGAAGAGATAGAGGTATATATGACTTTAGAGTAACGGTTTCTTCAGACCCAGCAGATTTAGATAGAAATACATTAACAGGTAAAATCTATTTGAAACCAACTAAAGCTCTTGAATTTATTGATATTGAATTCTTGATTACTCCTGCGGGAGCTTCGTTTGAAAACATCTAATAAATGGAAAAACAAATGAAAAATATAATACCAGTGTCCGAGGGTTTTTCGGACACTGGTTTGCCTGATATGAAGTACTACGCGTTTGATTGGGACGATAATGTAGTTCATATGCCAACTGAAATTATGTTACAAAATTCTGATGGTGACGAAATTGGTATGTCAACAGAAGATTTTGCAGAATATAGAGGTGTAATTGGAAAAGAACCTTTTGATTATAAAGGACAGGAAATTACAGGTTATGCTGAAGACCCTTTTAGAAATTTTAGAACAGACGGTGATTCTCAATTTCTAAAGGATATAAATTCAGCAAAGTTAGGACCAGCTTGGGAGGATTTCAAAGAAGCAATAAATAATGGTTCGATATTTGCAATTATTACCGCAAGAGGACATAATCCTTTTACCTTAAGAAAGGCAGTTAAAAAATATATTGATTCAGGATACGGAGGGATTGATAAAAAACAATTAGTTAAGAATCTTAGAAAATACAGAGATTTTGTGGGTGAAGATAATATGGGTGATGAAGAAATGATTGAAACTTATTTGTCTCTAAACAAATACCACCCCGTTTCTTTTGGGACAGGTGCTGAGGCAAATCCTGAGGAATTAAAGGTGGAAGCAATGAAAGATTTTGAAAAATATGTCAGAGGAATGGCAGGGTTATTAGAAAAAACTTATAACCTTGTTTCTGATTTAGGGTTCAAATTTACCCCAACGATAGGTTTTTCTGATGACGACCCAAAGAATGTGGAAGTTATGAAGAAGAATTTTGATAAGCCAAATAGCTTAGTTAATATTTATTCTACAGCTGGAGGAGTTAAAAGAAAAGAATAATTAAGAACTAGTATAAACTAGAACTAGTAAGAACTGGAACTGGTTGCTAAATGAATAATAAAACTAAAAAATAAAGTCAAGAGAAAAACTTTCATAGACTATATTTATAGATACATAAACAACAAAAAATAAGAAAACAAAAAAATGGCTGATTTATTAATGAAAATGCCGGTTCCTTACGAGCCAAAGAGAGTGAACCGATTCATATTGAGATTCCCTTCTACATTGGGTATTAACGAGTGGTTTGTTGAATCTACAGCAAGACCAAGTATAAAAATTAATTCTGTTGAAATTCCATTCTTGAATACGTCAACATACGTAGCAGGACGATTCAATTGGGATGAGATTCCTGTTGTATTTAGAGACCCGATTGGTCCATCAGCAGCACAGGCACTTATGGAATGGGTTCGTTTACATGCAGAATCAGTCACAGGTCGTATGGGTTATGCTGCGGGTTACAAAAAAGATGTTTTCTTAGAAATGTTGGACCCAACAGGTGTTGTTGTTGAAAAGTGGATTTTGGAAGGTACGTTCCTAACAAACACAAACTTCAACGCATTGAATTACGGTCAAGATGGGTTGGCTACCATCAATACAAGTTTACGTATGGACCGTTGTATTCTTGTTTACTAAAATAGTATTGATAAATTTTATAATAACTATATACTTAACCACAGGAATAAACCTGTGGTTTTGTTTTTAATATTATGTCAGACGGAAAAGAATACGGTCAAATGAATTTTACCCTCCCACACGATGTGGTACCATTACCTAGTGGAGGTGTTTTTTACAAAAATAAAAAGAAATCTGTTAAGGTTGGATACCTTACAGCATCGGATGAAAATATTATTATTGCTGGTTTGAGAGATGATGCTCAAAAAGTAATTTATAATCTTATTAGAAATAAATTGTATGAAACAGACATTCGTCCTGAAGAGTTGATGGAGAGTGATGTTGAGGCTATATTGATATTTTTAAGAAACACATCATTTGGTGGTGATTATACCATTATAGTAACAGACCCACAAACAAACAAACGATTTGAAACTAAAATTAGTTTAGAAGAATTGGATATTAAAAAAGGTAGGTTACCTGACCCTGATGGGACATATACTGTCACTTTACCAAAATCAGGAGTTAGTTGTAAATTACGACCATTAACTTATGGTGAGTTAATGGAACTTCAAAAAAATGTGGACGAATATCCAAAAGGTATGATTCCACCAGAGACTCAATGGAGACTCCAAAAAATGATTATATCAATCAATAATACAGATAGTAAAGAAGATATTTCAAAGTTTATTGAACAGATGCCAATTATGGATTCTAAATTTATTAGAAACTTTTTGGATGACAATGAACCTAGATTAGATTTACGAAAAGCAGTTATGGCCCCGTCAGGAGAAAGTGTAATGGTTAACATTACATTTGGGGTCACATTTTTTCGCCCTTTCATCTGATTACATAAGAATTCAAACTGAAGAATTCTATTATTTATCAAAAATTTTTAACGTATCATATTCTGATTTTATGATTATGCCAGTGTTTTGGCGTAAGTTCATCTTAAACAAGTATGTAGATGAACAACAAGAAAAACATAAGAAATAGTATTTATTGATATGGCGTTCATGGACGATTTAAAAAACGAATTAGGAGATTCAAAAAATCTCCTCGACGCTATATTAACTAGTTTTGATGAAATTGATAAATCCGCATCCAATGTTGTAAAAACCTTTGGTGTTGGCAGGGACGGTATAAGTTCAATAAAACAACTTATTGGTGATACTATTCCTGAAATTAATAGGTTAGGAGGTAGTTTTAATGACCTTAATGATGTTATTGAAGGTATTGCTGAATCTACAAACAGACAATTACTTGGTAACAAACAAATTTTAACTGATTTATATGCTGCACAAACAGCTTTAGGTGAAGCAGGATATGCGTTCGATGTAGGAAAATTCCAAGATATTGGTATTGGGTTGGGAATTATTACTGACGAAATAGAAGACTCAATGAGTTATATTCGTTCAGTAGGTCTAAATGCTAGTGAAGTAATGAAAGACGTGTTGAATAACACGGAAAAAGTTAATTTATATAATTTCCAAGGAGGTGTCCAAGGATTGACAAAGATGGCATCACAAGCCTCAATGCTTCGTATTGACATGTCAACAGCATTTAATTTAGCGGAAAAAGTTATGAACCCTGAAGGTGCTATTGAGTTTTCAGCCGCAATGCAAAGGTTAGGTGTTACGGCAGGTGCGTTAGTTGACCCATTTGCATTGATGGATGCATCAATCAATGACCCAGGAAAACTACAAGATTCACTTGTTGATGTTGCTAAATCATTGACAATGGTTGATGAAAAAACAGGTAAAATCACAATCAACCCTGGTTCTCAAAGAAGAATGAGAGAATTAGCTGAAGCTGCGGGAATGAGTGCAGCGGACTTCTCAAAAATGGCAATAAATGCTGCGGATTTAGATAGAAGAATGAAAGAGATTAGATTCCCAAGAGATTTTTCTTCTGAGGATGATAAGAAATTTATTGCTAATATGGCCTATCTAAATGAAAAAGGTCAATACGAAGTAAAAATACAATATAAAGATGAGTCAAGTGGTGATATTGTAAGTGCAACTAAGTTAGCCTCTCAAGTAACCCAAGATGAGTTAGAGAAAACAAGAAAATTCCAAGAGAGTCAACCAAAAACTGTTGAAGAAATTGCTCGAGCACAATTAGATTTTGATAGAAGTATTGCTAGTGATATTGCTGCGGTTAGAAATGCGTTAGTTGGACCAATAACTACTGCAGATAAACTAACTCAAGTAACCGAAGGTACTAGAGGTGCCGCTGGTTATGCTGCAAGAGGCGGTATTACAAGTTTTACTGGCGTTGAAGCGATTGACTCTGATGGTAGAAGAATTACTCAAGGTGGTATTAGAAATAAAACTAATGATGAATTAGAAAGATTAGCCAGTGGTGATACTGACTTAACAACAGTTTTAGTAAAAGCTATTGATTCAGCAACCGAAATAGTTAAGAACGCAAATTTAAATGCAATTAATGAGGCATATAATAACCCAAATTTAGGTAACCAAGGAGCTGTCTCAAATGTAAACAGATATGAAATTGAAATAAAAATTAGTGATAATAATGGTAATCTTATCAATAATCCTACGGTAATGGCTGCCATTTATGAACAAATGGAGAGATTTACTAGAGAAAATGCAACAAGAAATAACTTAAATCCTTAAAAAATTCGGTGAAAACTATTTATCATAAATGCCGAGTTATTTAACCATACCAGATACCGCCGCGTTTAGGAACTCAATGATTTCTCGAAATCTGAGACCCTACACATTACGCCCATCTATCAGACTATTCCAAGATTTTATACCAAGAGATTTACCTGTTATAGACTCTGATGATACTCTAATTGCGGATGACCCATTTGCGGATTTGGCATATCCCCTTAACCAATATGGTCCACAAGGTGGTTATAATAAGAATATAAATTATAATAATTTATTACCAAGACCTTCAAATGAAGGTGAATATGATTTATCCGATGCTGAAAGATTACAAGAAGGTGTTCAAACTGCACCAATATGGATAAGTAAAAACAGATTTCAACCTGATTTATTTTATTTTTATCAGGATTTACCAATTATTATATTACCACAGGTAAATGCCCCATACCCTGATAATTTTGTACCTTCAACGTATTCACCATATTCTATCCTTATAAATCCTGACCCTAATGGTGATAATGGTAGACTCAGTCAAGATTCATATATTGCTCGTTTAGGTGCGGAAACTCTTAGAAAAGAGTTTGAAGAAAGAATTGGTAGAGAAGTTGAACAACTTACAATCAAAAGAGCCAATTTCTTAAACCTAAATGACCCAATAAATGTTATAAACATTATTAAGGGTACTGTACCCCTTATTGAACCAAATTATAGTATTACAGTACCATCAGGACCAATAAATGCTGCTGTAAATTTTGGTGCAAGACTTACAGGTACATATATACCTGTTAGTCCTATTCCTGGTGATTATTTTGATGCAAATGCATATCTAAGAGTACCAGGACAAACAAGTCAATTGGCGGGTGCAGCCGGCGTTCCAATAGGACAAGGATTTTTAAATGCATTCCTTAGACCTGTCACGGATATAAATTCTTCACAAAGATTCCTAAATAATACGGGACAAGGACAAAAATCTGTTTTATTCAATAACTTAGATTACAACAAATTTAAACCACCATATTCAAAAACAGCTGTTGGTAGTTTGGTTCAAACTGTTTTAGGTAATCAAGGTGTAAATGAAAAAAATGGTGAGTTTTATGTTGGAAGCCCAACAAATGACCCTGCTCGTGCTTCAAACCCATCAGGTGACTTACCTATCGATGAATTTGGAAGAGAAATTGAAACCAGTGTTTATGGTTCTCAATTAGGTAAACTTTATGAAGGGGAAGACAAAGACCTTAAGTTTGGTCTGAACGGTGTTTCATATGGTGATGGTGGTGGTATCGCCGGTGGATTTACGTGGGTATCACCAAAATACACACCAAATGCTGGTAAACACGCAACACCTGGTGGTGGTATTGGAAGTGATGACCCTGACTTTCCTACATTGGCTTGGGGTGCTACTGAGTCTACACAATATGATTTTACAAGAGGTTCAATCCTTGACGACACTCAAAGATTAGTAAATTCACAACCAAACGGGGCTAAAAGACTTAGACATGTCGGAAATGCAATTGACCAAGTATCAAAAGTATTCAACGACGGTTACAAAGAAATGACTAAAGGTTCACGAGTTTTGAGATATGAAAATCAAAATGGTACTGAAGTTGGTATTGAATATTGTCGTGTTTGGACAAAAGATACACCATATCTACAATATAATGATTTAGTAAAGACTGAAGGTATTACAACCGAAAATAGAAGATTTACATACTCAATTTTAGATAAAACATATAACTTAAATATTGCACCTGAAAAAGGCGGTGATAGTATTGAAAATTTCCCATTAAATAACTGTGATACAGCCAACTCAAGAGTGAAAAAGTATATGTTCTCAATTGAGAATTTAGCTTGGAGAACAGGTAATAGACCTGGTTTTAGGTATATTGATTTACCATTCTGTGAAAGAGGACCAAACGGTGGTAGAATAATGTGGTTTCCACCATACGATATTAAGGTTAGTGAATCATCTAGTGCTAACTGGAATACCACAGACTTCTTAGGTCGTCCAGAACCTGTATATACCTATAAAAATACATCAAGAACGGGTACATTATCTTGGAAAGTTATTGTTGACCACCCGTCAATCTTAAATACTATTGTTCAAAAGGTATTGGCGAATGAAAATAACAGAGAAAAAGTAGATAACATTGTTGACTCATTCTTTGCCGGGTGTAAAAAATATGATATATATGAACTTGTAAAAATTTATGGTAATATATGTCCTGATGAGATTTTCCAAATACAAGAAATTATAAATAAACCATATCCGTTACCTGATGAAGATTTTGATGTTATAAATGGTGCAATAATTCCTGGTAATATTGATTTAGGTTTTGAAGTTGCTGGTACCGATGGGGGTAATAACACCGTAGAAATTCAACCACCATTAGAAGGTAGTACTGAAGAACAACAACCATTTGAGGAGTTTGTTGACTATACTTTTTATTTTGATAATGACGTACCTGGTCCACAAGAAACATCATCAACAACTACAACAATAAATTGGAGGGATGTAATGGATACTTACATCTCACCAACAAAACAAGGTGTATATTATCAAACGGCACAACAAAGTCAAAAAGAACCTGTTTCAGAATTTTTTAAAGTAATTGAGGAAAATAACACTCAAATTGAAAATTTTCTTAGAAGGTTATATCAAATATTAAGTGAAAACCCTAACGCTGTTGTTACTGTAGATATTATTTCTTCGGCTTCAGCTCCAAACACTAAAGAATATAATGTTTCATTATCAAAAAGAAGATTTTCTTCAGTAGTGAATTACATATCAAATGTTACATTATCTTCTGATGATGGACAAATTAGTTTTGGTCAATTTATAAATGCCTCACCACAAAGATTAATTTTAAACAATGTTGCTGCTTCAGGCGAAGAAACAACAGTTTACCCTAAAAGATTAAATGGTGAAAGTTCTGGTGCTATAAATTGTACTACTGATTTAAATTTTCCTGATTCAACATATTCAGTGAACGCAATGGCTTGTAGAAGAGCAACATTCAAAAGAATTACTGTTGAAGGTATCCCACCTGTTGTTACACCACCAACACCGGGAAATATTGATATTATACCACCACCGCCAGGAACACCACCTGTTATAGTACCACCTGTTATAACACCGCCAAAACAAGACCCAGATATTGTTATTAAAAAATATAGGGATAATATAACAACTTTCTTGACAAGAAAAATGTTAAGTGAATGTGATTATTTCCAAGTTATTCAAGGTGATAACCCAATGGTTTATGATTCTTTGAAAGATAAATTAAAATATTTTTCACCAGCGTTCCACTCTATGACACCTGAAGGATTGAATGCTAGACTTACATTCTTACAACAATGTCTAAGACCTGGTGACACAATACCAACAGTTCAGGTGAATGCTAATGGTACTACCGAATTCAAATATGACAATGCTGTAAATACATCATTTGGTGCACCACCAGTTTTGGTATTAAGATTTGGTGACTTTTTCCACACTAAGATTATCCCAACCAACCTACAAATAGGTTATGACCCGTTCACGTTGGATACAAACCCTGAAGGTATTGGTGTACAACCAATGATTGCTAATATTAGTTTATCATTTAATTTTATTGGTGGTGAAGGGTTAAAAGGACCTGTTGATACATTACAGAACGCATTGAGTTTTAACTACTATGCAAATACTGAAGTCTACGATGACAGAGCTGAAAAGACAGACCCATCTAAATTGTATGACCAAGAATTTTTACAGAAATTTATTGACCAAAAACCTGTTGTTACAACAAATACTGCCAATCAGGTAAACAGTCAAATTGAAAATGATGGTGGAAACACTATAGGTAAAGTTATATCAACCACTTCCACATCAGGAACAACTGTAGGACAAATTCAGTATAAAGATATAATGAATGATTTGATTGACCAATCACAGAATTATTTCAATACTGTTTATAATAAGATTAAGGAAATTGGTGAACAACACAATTTAGGTGTTGTACAATTGTATACAAAAGAAAGACAATTTATTGAAGGTTCAATACCTGTCACATCTACTACGGTGAATCTATTTGGTAAACCAGTTAAATTACAAGATAACACGGATGAATTAATAAATTTATTAATTGATGATATTAATAATGATAATTGGATATTCTTTAGTGCTATGTTAGATGAAAATATAACGGCAAAAACTAAGAGAAAAGTTAAAAAGAATATGATTGATTATCTAAACGGACTAAAAGGAACTTTCTCAAATGATTTATATACAATAACACAAGAATTGGTAGATGCTGAGATGGATTTAATAAAAACAATAAATAAGGTGTCTGTTGTTACAAATGATGATAGTGATTATATTGATGGGTTTATAAAACAAAAGAAAGAAGTTATTGTGTATCACATATCAGGTACTTCTCAAGTAAGTGCTGCATCATCAGGTGTTACTGACACAAAGGAAGAATTAAAGAATGACTTTGCAACAATAGGTGACTATCTACATAATTTCTATGAACTAATTGGTAGTGATTTTACGACAACAATTAATGGTCAAAGTATTTCTGAAAAATTGTTGTCAGGAAATTATAATACAACAACTTGTACATTTAGTCCATTAGGGTCTTATTTAAATACAGATGTTGAGAATAGAGCATATCAAATATTGGCTCATATATTATTAGATAATATAAAAAGAGAACAATTTACTAACGCGATTATAACACAAGATGTAATTGATTCACAAGACTTGTCTAAAGACTTCTCAATATCAAATTATTTTTCAAATTATTTTGATGATGATTTTTATAATGTTTGTAAAAATGAACAAACACTATTTATCAGTTGGTTAGAGGCTTTCAAAGCAAACCCAACTAACAATACTACTTACTTTGGTAGTTTCACGCCTTATACTAGGGATAAAGAAAGAGTTTTTGACTTTTCAACAAAACCAGTCGGAACAACTGAAGAAAAACAGTTGTTTTTGGATTTGTATAGTACAAAAAATACTAATAAGTCTAAAACAACGTGGATGGGTAAAGTACAACTTAACTAATGGCAAGACAATATTTCAATAGGTACCAATATAGTTTGATAAACGGTGAATACAAAGTAGTTCCGTATATCAATCTACCATCCAAACCTACCGACCAATTTTTTATTTATAAAGTTGGTAAATCAAGATTGGATAAAATTTCACAAGAGTTTTATGGAAGTCCTTACTTCGGATGGTTAATTATGTTGGCTAATCCAAAATATGGTGGTTTAGAAAACTTCATAAATGATGGTGCTATTGTAACAGTTCCATTTCCACTAGTAGCTTCATTACAAGACTATAAAGCTGCTTTAGACAACCAAGCTTTATATTATGGCCAATGATATCTTCCAACAATCGCCAGACAACTCGGGTAACATATTATGTGAATTAGATTATCAAAACATAATATTAGTTGACCCAAATAAAACTATTGATGATAATAGTAATGTTGCGGAAAGATTAGTAGACCATGAAAATTTGGTAATGTATGCTAATTTAGAGGCACAACAAATCCCAAGAACAAGATTGGCAGTAGGAGGTTCACCTGAAGATGTTGTCAGAAATATTTCAATAGCTGAAATAAATTTTCTAAGACCTGGTGTAAAAAACCCAAATGGTCCAAATTTCCTTACTAATGAATACACTGACGAAATTACTGGTAAAAACTCAGTGTCAGGTGAGGCTATAAACCAAAGAAAAGAACGAATAATTCAAAATTCAAATAATGATTATTATTATATTAATGAGTTAGTTGATAAAAATAATAATATTGATACAGGGTTACTTGGTATTACAAGTATTAGGATAAAAACAGGTATGAGTTTCATTCCAACAGTTACGATGGAACTTGAAGACATACAAGGTAGGGCTTTATTTGAAAAAGGAGAACAATCACCTTATGCCGTATTTTTTAATTTACCATATCCACAGTTTTACTTGACAATCAAAGGATATTATGGACAAGCTGTTAGGTATCAATTAGCGTTAGAAACCTTCAATGCCCGATTCAATACTCAAAGTGGTAACTACATGATAACTTTAGTATTTAGAGGTTTTAAATATAACATACTAAATGAAATAAAATTGGGTTATTTGTTGGCGGCACCACACATGTATGCAACAACATATAAAATTTCACCAAGTACTCCCACACAAGGTGAGGGCTCGGCACAAAATAGTGTTGGTAACACTAGTGGCGCTGTTAGAAATGTCATAAGTGAAGGTGGTTATCAGAAAATACACGAAGTTTATAGTGAATATAAAAGCAAAGGGTTATTACCGGCTGATTTTCCTGAGTTGACTCTAAGTCAACTTATTAAGAGAATGGATAGATTTGAATTATTAATTTCAAATTCTATGGAACAAGCAGATTTAGGTCCACTAACAGATGCTCAAAGTTATCTTATTGATGTTGAAAATTACGCAAAAGATGTTTATTCAACACCACAAGAATCATGGTTTGATAAATACATTGACACTTCTTCATTTTTAGTTTTATCGAAAAATAATCAAAGAGTTTATAGATTAAAAAAACAATTTAGAGAAGACAGTACATCAAGAGAAAAAGCGATATCTGAATTAAAAGCTATTATTGTTAATTCTAATAGACTATTAAAAGAAAATTTGACTTTTGGTGACAAAGGAACATCACCAATACAAAACTCAATTGATTTTCCTGATTTTATTGTAAATGCTGAAGCAGCTAATGTTGATTGGGAAAAAACATATATTGAATATTTTGGTAGCGCTGGAACCGCTCTTCAAATAGAAACATTTAGAACACAATTAGTTCAAGAAGGATATTTTGACCAAATATTAGAAACAGATGCTAGCGGTAATATAAATTCGTATAATATCTTTTTTGTATTTGAGGGTGCTGACGGTACATTTTTATCTCAAATAAATCAAATGATAAAATTAGCTAACTCTAAAAAAACAGATATAGAACAATCTTTAGCATTAAAGTTATCTAAATTAGTTGAGAGTAAAAGTTCGGGTATAGGGTTTAAACCTTCAATTAGAAACTTTATTGCAGTTATCATGGCGAACACCGAAGGTTTCATAAGATTGATGAGTGATGTTCATAGAGACGCTTATGAAAGTAGAAATAGTCCTGTAAGACAAAATGTTATAAAAGCACAAAGAACTTCAGCATCAAACCAAGATAGGAATGAAGATTCAGAAGTTTATCCATGGCCTCAGTTTTTTGTTGAAGTTTCTGAAGGTAATGCTGAAAGATTCCAATTGAAATATATTGGAGACCCGGCATACAGAGACCTAACCCAATCGTATAATACTAAAGCATGGCCTGAAGTTGCGTTTGTTGAAGAATTTATGCGTGGTTCTGCCGAAACTTTACAAAGACAAGAATCAACGGCAATTGATGATGAGGTAAATACTGTGAGAAGAATTACGGTAAACGCTTTAGAATTCCCACAAACAAACGCCCCTTATTTGAATAAGGAAGAAATAAAATATTTCTTTGAGATTTGGGAGAGATTTTATATGTTGTCACACTATACTAGACTATCTAGAGAAACCGCTCAGACAAGTGAGATTTATGATGTAATGGCAACTTTAGAAGCGGATAATATTGTAACAAGTTTAGGTGAGTCAAACCCTTATCTAATAAACAAGTTAAAACAATATGATTTTAATTCAGCAAACTACGTAAACTACTTATCTACAATCTCAAATGAAGGTAAGGGTGTTGCCATTCAACAGTTTATTAGAGATTATTATGTTACAGGTTACATCCAAGCAATAACTGAAAACACATATGAACTTTTTGATGGGGAGTATGCAAAATCAGGAGTTGCTCAAGTAAATAATAATTCTAAAGAGTTAGATAAATTAATTTCATACATAGCATCAACTAAATCTGATTCAGTTGACGTTACTGACACATACCCATTTGTTATCAATAGTTGGACACAAGAAAATTTACAAGATGGACTACAGAGTGGTTCCGTTGAAAATGTATATAATACATCAAGGTCAATTTATTTCAATGAAGATAAAAAACTCATAGCCAATTTTACAACTAATACTAATTTACAAAGTAACAGACCTGTAACTTCATTCGGATTCAACGACCCTGTATATCCACAAATTGATGACTTTACTGAATTCTACGATACTAGGTCACCTTATTCTTGTTTTATAACTGAAGGTTCGTTGAATTATTATGACTATGATGGAAACACAACCGCGACACAGACAGCGTCTATAATGAATACCCCATACTTTACAAATGCCATCCAACAGGGTACGTATGATTGGTTGAACGGTCAGGAATATCCATTTATACAAGGGGCTTATTTGTTATTGAATAGTTTGCCATTGGCAACAGTATCGGAAAGATATAAAACAAGTGATGAGGATACTAAAAGTTACAACGACCTAAATTATATATTTGCTTCATTTAGAAAATATGGCGCAATTCATAAGTTACCTTATGCATGGATTCTAAAATATGGTAGTATTTGGCACCGTTATAAGACATATATAAACACTGGTACTGACATTTTAGATACGGTTTGGAGTGGACAAAGTTATTTGAATAACTATGACCCTATTACTAATGATATAAAGAAAAGATATGAGATTGTAACCAATGGGGAAACATATTCAATAGTACTTGCTGATACAACAGTTGATTCTTTAGGTACAACTGAAACCACCACAAACGTTGGTTTTTATCCTAGACTTATGAATGATTATTATGTCTTCCTAAATGGATATAATCTTTTTGCAACATATACAAGTGAAGACATACAAAGTGCTATTGACAGAGGTGAGTTGTATGTTGGTAACGTTCTGAATCAAAATATATTTGGTGAAGATACTAATGATACAAATAGAACTGTTTCTGTTTCTCCATGGAGTACTTTTGTAAAAAGAAGAAGAACAAACAACGAATATTTCATATTACCCTCAATGGGTGGTATTCCTTCAATAGGGGATGACGTAACACAAATTCAGTCCGAATGTTTTGCAAATGGGGATATGATTTTGGAGGTTTCAGGTAATACAAACATTTATGATGGAACTGTAAGAACATTTTGGGGAGCACCAACTTATGGTTATTACGAAACTGATAAGGTTACAAAACCGCAGTATAATGAGTACATGAAGGTACTTACCCAAGACATAATTGAAACTGTACAACACGCATTTGCAATTGATGGTTATGAGACAGTATCACCATATAAGTCCATTGAAGATGTATTTGGGGTTTTTGAAAGAGGTGTGTTAGATTTGATGGAACAAGAATTTTTGAATTTCTCAAAACCAGTTTATTCATTATCTACAACAAATGGAAGTACAAGAATTGGGGTATTCAATGTAGACCAAGGTGACCAAAATAGACAATATAAAAATTTCCAATTATTGATTAGAAGTATTCTATTGGTTCAGAATGTTGGGTCAAATGATTTTAGTGATTTGGTAAATGAACTTACACAAAAACAATTTGCTAACATTACAAATACGTTGAGTAACTTCATGGAATATGATGTGGTATTGAAATTAGGTAATCCATCACAATTCAATAGAAGATTATTCAATTCATTTTCAAGCCAACCACCTGTTGATAAAATATCATTCTCACCTTATGTTCCTGGTACATTACCGGGCGATGGTGTAACTGTCGCTCAATCAAGAGCACTAAATACACCTGCTTGGAATGCTTTAGATTTATATGTTGGGTTTAGTAATATAGAAGGAATTGCCTACCCAACAACCGCAATTGCCGAAGATTCGGCTTCATTTATTACCGATTTCTTCATAGATAATAATATTGCGTTTACTGAAAGTAATGTTATACAAACAGCACCATTGATAAAAATGTATGCCACTCAGAAATATTTGGATAACGATTTGAATGCCGCTGGATTTACAACTCTTATTGATAATCTAAGAACAACACAGGCTGATTTCCAATCAAATTCATTCAACTCGATGTTTGTGAAAGTCAGAAAAAACTTACCTTTGGTAGATGCTCAACCCGTTAGAAATAATCCAAGTATAGTAACAGGTACACAATTACACAGTGAGTTATATGAACAGTTTAAAGCTATAAACGATAAATGGATTGCGGGTTATGATTACTCAAACAAAACATTATTTGAAGATATTCTCTTCTTGGATAGAGCAAGTAGAAATATTGGAGACACTGTCATTGCTGACATCTACGATTTAAAGAATTACTTTAATTCTCTAAATGTTGACGGTACAGTACAAGATTACATTACAGGTATTCTAACAAAGAATCACTTTGTTGTAATGCCAATGCCAGCGTATATAAATTTTTATAACGTACAGAACGTTAGTCAAAACGTAACACCTAAAATTGAGGGTAGTTTAGATTTTGCAAATAAAATGTGGGGAACGTATCTAAATGTGGATACAAGAGCAACCACCTCAAAATTAGTTTGTTTCTATGTTGATAGACCATCTGAAATTTTGGATATGAACGAAAATTCAGATTTTAGATTTAGAAATGACGGTTTTGATTTGAGAAGAGCATCAGACAATCCACTATTAGAAGACCAAACAAATAAAACGGATTGGGCATTATCTAATAGGGTTGTTGGATTTAATGTGGATGTTGGTATTAGAAACCAAAATGTATTCCACGGGTTTACCGTTTCACAAGAACCTGGTAAAGCAACGGCTGAATCTTTACAAGCGTTGGATAATATGATTTCCCAAGCAAATGGTAAAAATACAAACACACAAAACGTGAGTTTATATTCAATTTATAAGACAAGAAGTTATCAGTCTACAGTTCAATGTTTGGGTAACGCAATGATTCAACCTACGATGTATTACAACCTAAGACACGTACCAATGTTCAATGGTGCATATATGATTATGGATGTTGAACACATAGTAAGTCCCGGACAATTTGAAACAACATTTACAGGTATGAGACAACCTGTCATTGCATTATCAACCATTGATAATTACATACAACAACTAAATCAGAATTTACTTACAAAGATTGTTGGTGAGATTAATCAAAAACGAGGACAACAAGTTCAAAGTAGAGAACAGCAATCAAATGATATTAATAAAACACAAGAAGCGTCACAACCACAAAATAATTCTCAAACATCACCACCAAATACGTGTAATGAGAAACTTAATGTTGAATATGAAACTTTCTTGGAAGCAACCGTTACTCAAAGAACACACACATATCAAGAGGTGTACGATATTATAGTATCATCACTTGATAATGAGGCATTCAATAATCTTACTGAAATACAAAAAACAACTCTTACTTATTTGGTATTTGGAACATTGTTTATTGAAAATGGTGATTCATCAGCATTCAATTCAAAGAACTATAACATTGCAAATATTAATTTAGAAAAACTTTGGGGTGGTAATTTATCAAATTATTTCACCGAAGAATATTTCTGTGCGACGTTCCAAAGCGGTAACATTAAACCAATGGCTAGTTTTGAATTTTTAGAGGATAATATCTATTTTGCAATGATAAGATTAAAAGATAGGGTGTTGAATATGACAACAAATGCGGTTGGAGTACCAACAGTTGATAGTGAATCTGACGTTTATATAAAATATTGGCCAAGAGATAACTCATTGAGTGATGAACAAGTCACTCAAGTTAAGACAACAAGACCTGAAATTGTTACTAAGTTTGGAAAAGCCAATGATTTAGTAAATGAATTATCAGGAACACAAGACCCAACAACTAATACAACTACAAACACAAGTTCAAGCGTATTTGAAGAATTAGCTACAATTACTAAGAGTGAGATACCATATATTAGTAATAATAATCCTTATGGTACAGAATCTTTTAGTGTACAACTAAAACCAAATGTTGGTTTATGGGATATATTTATTTTCAATTATGGTTATAAAACAATTCCTGATGACCCAAATGTTGTAGAATTAGGTGGTGGTGATTGTTCACCTTTTGTACTAAATAGGTCAAATTATATTAGTAGTGATAAACAATCTATAGTTGAAATTGATGTCTTGTATGATTTAGTTATTGCTGATGTATTAGGTGAGGATGTGGATGACTTACCACCATCAGAATTTAGGGGACAATACCTATTCCAATTTGAAATGGCATTCCAACCAATAAATTCAGATGGTTCTCTTGATACTAGTAGAACACAAAAATATCAAAGATTCGATATTTTCTTTAAACTTTGATATTTATCATAAAAAGAATGTTATGGACATAAATATGATTTTAGATAGTTACCTTGGTAAAAAAACCAGAACTAGTGAAAAAGACATGGGCGACGGTACCAAACAGGTGTGTGATTTAGATACAGGTGATTGTTATGTTGTTAGAATGAAAGACGGTCTAATCGAGAGAGTTGACAACACAATGCAAACACACAAAAGAGTCCAAGTAGAAACGCCGCAAGGAGTTAAACAATTATTAAACGGATAATCCAATGAGCGTTGAAAAGAAAATATTAGATGAAATTAATAGATACAAACGTATCAATAAGTATATAGCAGAACAAGACGTTCCCGCTCCTCCTGGAGTTGAACCTACTTCTGATGAAGAAACACCACCTACTGAAGTTTCTCCAATACCACCAACTAATGCTGAACCAATTGATATTGAATCAGACCCTGATGTTGAAAAAATTGGTGACGAAGGTAATGTTGAAGAACCCGAAACTGGTGAATCAGACGAAGTTGATGTTACTGAATTAGTAACATCTCAAAAAGATATTGCATCAAAACAAGACCAATATTTTGAGCAATTGTTTGGTCAACTATCTAATTTAGAACAAAAATTAGGTGAAATGGATAGTTTAGTACAACAATTAAATTCATTAGAAATGAAAATTGAGAAGATGAGACCTAAAACTCCTGAAGAAAAATTAGAGTTAAGAAGTTTAGATAGTGGTCCATTTAATCAAAAACTTACAGACTTTTTTGTTGACAAAAAAGATGAAATGGAAAAGACAGGAAAGAATGAATATGTCCTAACTTCTGATGAAGTGGAGGATGTAAATCCTGACGAAATTAGAAAAACATTTGATAGTTCTTCTGATGAGGAGAATGAATTCAGATATTGATTTTTATGTTATTTTGATTATACTATGGGTTGGTGGAAACACCAACCTTTTTTTTTATAACGTCATTTGACAAAGAAAAAAACAATAACTAATTTTGAACTAAACAAGTAAAACAAAAAAACATGAGTAACACATTAGACGCCGTTTTGGCACAGTATGAAAAATCAAAATCCGCGGGCGGAAACAGTAACAGCAAGATGTCCCAAGAAGAGAGAATGAAGAAGTACTTCGCTTGTATTCTTGGAGACAATCAATCATCAGGACAACGTAGAGTACGTATCCTACCAACACCAGATGGTTCAAGTCCATTTGTTGAAGTTTGGTACCACGAAATCCAAGTTGGTGGTAAATGGCAAAAATTTTATGACCCAGGAAAAAATGACAATGAACGTTCACCTTTGAATGAGGTTTATGAAGAACTTATGTCTACGGGTAAAGAATCCGATAAAGAGTTGGCTAAACAATATAAGTCACGTAAATTTTACATTGTAAAAGTTGTTGACCGTGATGCTGAAGACGAGGGTGTGAAATTTTGGAGATTTAAACACAATTATAAAAATGAAGGTATCCTTGATAAGATTATTCCTATTTGGAGACAAAAAGGTGATATTACCGATTCACAAAAAGGTCGAGACCTTATCATTGAATTGACTAAGTCTAAAACAGGTGCTGGTAAAGCGTATACCAATGTATCAACAATTATGTATGATGACCCTTGTGTTCTTCATGAGAATGCAGACACAATGAAAACGTGGTTGGAAGACGAATTGACTTGGGAAGATGTTTATTCTAAAAAACCTGTAGAATATCTTGAAGCAATTGCTCGTGGTGAAGTACCTCGTTGGGATTCTGACCAAGGAAAATACATCTATGGTGATGATATGAGTGAGACAATGACTATGGGTGGTTCAAATAGTTCTAGTAACTATACAGACCCACAGGCTAATATGGATGCGGACGAAGACCTTCCATTCTAAAAAAACTAATCTGATGGTGCAGGCAATGTCTGCACCATCTTTTATTATTCAATAATATATGGCAATCAAAAAAAATGATTTTAGCTCACTGAAGAAGAAGTTTTCGACTTCAGCAAAATACAAACCACAACGTTATTTTGACTTAGGTCAAGATTTCTTAGACGCTGTTGGTTTACCTGGTCCAGCAATTGGGCATTTAAATATGTTTCTTGGTCACTCAGACACAGGGAAAACAACTGCGTTAGTAAAGGCTGCGGTGTCTGCACAAAAACAAGGTATTTTACCGGTGTTCATTATTACAGAACAAAAATGGTCATTTGAACATGCGAAGTTGATGGGTTTTGAGTGTGAAGAGGTTGTTGATACCGAAACAGGTGAGATGGATTGGGACGGATTTTTCATCTTCAATAATAACTTCAGTTATATTGAACAAATTACTGATTATATAAATCAACTTTTAGATGCACAAGAAAAAGGTGAATTAGAATATGATTTATTATTTCTTTGGGATTCAGTTGGTTCAGTGCCATGTAAGATGACATATGAAGGTAAAGGTGGTAAACAACACAATGCAGCGGTTTTAGCGGATAAAATAGGTATGGGTATCAACCAACGCATTTCAGGGTCTCGTAAGTCAGATTCTAAATATGAGAATACACTTGTAATTGTTAATCAACCATGGGTTGAATTACCTGATAATCCATTTGGACAACCTAAAATTAAAGCTAAAGGTGGTGAAGCAATTTGGTTGAATTCATCTTTAGTGTTTTTGTTTGGTAATCAAAAAGGTGCTGGTACAAATAAAATTACAGCAACTAAAGACAAAAGAACTGTAAAATTTGCTATTAGAACAAAAGTGTCTGTTCTAAAAAATCACATAAATGGACTTGGTTATGAAGACGGAAGAATTATTGTAACCCCACATGGATTTTTAGCTGGTAAAGAAGCGACTGAGGAGAAAAAGTCCATTGAACAGTATAAGAAAGATTATGCTGAATATTGGAAAGAAATTATTGGTACTGACGGAGAATTTTCTTTGAAAGAAGAAGAATCTGAACAATAAATAAAATATTGTGAAAACTTTATTAGTTGATGGAGATAATTTATTTAAAATCGGATTCCATGGAGTCAAAGAATTATTCGTTGAAGGAAATCATATTGGAGGAGTGTACCACTTTATCAACACCATTAGAAAACAAGTGGATGACAACAACTACGACAAAGTCATCGTTTTCTGGGATGGAGAAAACAATTCAATCACTAGACGTAAGATATACCCTGACTACAAACTAAATAGAAGACAGGAAATGAACGAACATAAGTTCGAATCATACCTTGTTCAAAAAAATAGAGTTAAAGAATATCTTGAGGAATGTTTTGTTCGTCAAGTTATGATTAATGATTGTGAGTCAGATGATGGTATTTCATATTATTGTAAAATTGCTGTCGATGAAAATAAAACAATATTTTCATCAGATAAAGACTACATCCAATTGGTTGACGATACAACATCAATATATTCCCCAATATCTAAGATTTGGTACAAAAAAGGTGATAAAGTAAAAATATCTGAATATGAATTTCCTTTATATAACGTATTCACTTTGAAAGTATTGACTGGTGATAAATCAGACAATGTGTCAGGAATTTATTATTTGGGTGAAAAAACATTAGTTAAGTTTTTTCCTGAGATTCTTGACAAACCAACATCTGTTGAGGATATTTTAACCAAGGCAGAAATTTTATTAAAAGAAGATAGAGAAAATGTTGTACTCAAAAATTTATTATCAGGTAAAACAAAAAGTGGTATTTTTGGAGAAGAATTTTTCAGTATTAACAAAAAAATCGTAGATTTGAAGAACCCTTTAATAACAGAAGAAGGAAAAGAAATTGTTGAACTTTATTACCAAGAAACATTAGACCCTGAAGGTAGGGGATATAAAAACCTAATTCGTATGATGACAAAAGATGGTTTTATGAAATACCTTCCAAAAAACGATGAAGCGTTTGTAAACTTCATTAGACCCTTTATGAAACTAACAAGAAAAGAAAAAAGAAAATACAAAAAATCAAATAATTAAACTATGAAAGAATTAGATGTAACAAAAATGGAGTTTCTCATCACATTGAATGAGAATATTGTTGTACAACGATTTTACAATGTAAAAGGATACAATCCTGTGGCTCGTGCTTCTATGGAGTTGTATGATTATGTAAAAGGATTATGTACGACATTGGAACATGCATTAGAGATGAAAACTGTTATCTATATGTTAGAGAATCAGGATGAAATTTTTGATGACCCAAATATTTTAGAAACCTCAAATACTGATGGACCTGAAAGTTTTAATCTGTATATTAAGATTGGTGATGAGACAATTTGTCATAGAATTTTTGACGCCAAATTGTACCCACCTAAAATAAGATACACTCTGGATATTCGTCCGCAAGTAAAAAGTATACTTCGTGATTTGACTGACATTTTTTCAGGCAAAAAATTTAATACAACTTATTTGAACTACCAGTTAAGTAAGTAATATTTATCAAAACACTATTAAAATTAAGGTTAGCAACATGAATAAAAATTTCGATTATCTAGGACAAAAATTTCAACTACAATTACTAAACTCACTTATTACCGATAACGAATTTGCTAACTCAATCATTGAAGTATTAGAACCAAATTATTTTGAAAGTAAGTACTTCCGTCTTATTGTTAATATGGTAAGAGAGTACTATAAAAAGTATAACCATACTCCAAATTTTGATACACTTGAACAGTTAATCAAAGCCGAATTGGCTCAAGACATGTTAAGCAAAATTGTCTTGGATACGGTAACTGAAATCAAAGAAGCACCATTTGAAGGTAATGCTTTTGTACAAGAAAAATCTTTAAAGTTTTGTAAACAACAAGAACTTCAAAAGGTAATGAATAAAGTACAAAAGATTATTGATAACGGTGATTTTGAAAGTTACGATAAGGCGGAAGAGTTAGTAAGAGGTGCATTACAAGTAGGACAAAGAGATACAGGTCTTAGTGATGTATTTTCTAATTTAGATGATGTTCTTAATGATGATTTCAGACATCCGATACCAATGGGTATACCAGGTATTGATAACTTACTAAAGGGTGGATTAGCAAAAGGTGAGATTGGTGTTATATTGGCTCCAACAGGGGTTGGTAAAACTACAATTTTAACTAAGATTTGTAATCACGCTTTCAATACGGGTTATAATGTTTTGCAAATTTTCTTTGAAGACAATCCAAAAATTGTACAACGTAAACATTTCACACTTTGGACTAATATTGCTCCTGATGAGTTATCAAATTTTAAGGACGAAGTTATGATTAAGGTTGATGAAATTAGAAATACAATGCCAAATAAATTGATATTGAAAAAATTACCTTCAGATACAATGACTATGAGTCAAATTAAAAATCAAATTAGAAAAATGATTTCTGAAGGAACAAAAATTGATATGGTTTTGTTGGATTATATTGATTGTGTTGTCCCTGAAAGTAATCTTGGTGACGAATGGAAAAGTGAAGGTTCAGTTATGAGAGCATTTGAAGCGATGTGTCACGAAATGAATTTGGTTGGATGGACAGCAACTCAAGGTAATCGTTCATCAATATCATCTGAGGTTGTTACAACAGACCAAATGGGAGGTTCAATTAAGAAAGCACAAGTTGGTCACGTAATTATATCGGTTGCAAAAACATTACAACAAAAAGAAATGAAATTAGCAACAATTGCAATAACAAAATCTCGTATTGGAAAAGATGGTGTTGTTTTTGAAAACTGTAAGTTTGATAATGAATTATTAGAGATAGATACTGAAAGTTCAGTAACATTCTTAGGATTTGAAGAACAACAAGAAGAAAGAAAAAGAGACCGAGTTAAGGAGTTATTAGCTAAAAGAAAAGAGAGAGAATCTCAAAAAAGTAATTAAATAATATAAAATAATATGGATAATTTAATCAGTAGTATACTAGAAAATGAACCACGTCATGTAATAAAAAGAAGTGGTGAGAAGGTTTTATTTGAATCAGATAAAATTAAGAACGCAGTTTTAAAAGCGATGGAAAGCATTGATAAAGTTGATGTCGAAATGGCGGAAAAAATTGCAAGAATTACTAAAAAAAGTATTTTTAGAAATAATAAAGATAGAGTGCCTCATGTAGATGAGGTACATGATATGGTTGAAAATAAATTAATGGACAATGGATTGAATGATGTTGCGAAAGAATACATTATATATCGTTCAAAACACCAACCAAATATCTTCACAAAAAGAGTTAATTTAAAACCATATGAATATCCAAATCTAAATGAATATGTTGATGCTATTAGACATTCATATTGGGTACATACTGAATTTAATTTTACTTCAGACATTCAAGACTTTAAAGTTCATTTGAGTGATAAAGAAAAAAGTGCTGTACAAAGAGCGATGTTAGCAATTTCACAAATTGAAATTGCGGTTAAAACCTTTTGGGGTGACATTTATAAAAGATTACCAAAGCCTGAGATTGGGAATGTTGGAGCAACATTCGCGGAATCAGAAGTTAGACACGCAGATGCTTACTCACACCTACTTCAATTATTAGGTTTGAATAAAGAATTTGAAAATTTATTGGAAGTACCTGCGATTAGAAAAAGAATCAAATATTTGGAAAAATCAATTTCTAGTTCAAAGTCTGTAGAAAATAAAGATTATTTTGAGTCTGTTGTATTGTTCTCAATGTTTGTTGAAAACGTTTCATTATTTTCACAATTCTTAGTCATTATGTCATTTAATAAACACAAAAATGTTTTAAAAGGTACAAGTAATGCTGTTGAAGCAACATCTAAAGAAGAAAATATTCACGCAGAATTTGGATTTGAATTGGTTAATTTGATTAAGAGAGAAAATCCTACTTGGTGGACAGACCAATTAGTAGATGATTTAATTGATGCTACTATGGAAGCTTATGAGGCAGAATCTGAAATTATTGATTGGATTTTTGAAAAAGGAGATTTAGATTTTTTGACAAAAGAACAAACTTTAGAATTTATTAAACATCGTTTTAATGTATCTTTGAATTCAATTGGTATTGATAATATTTTTGTAATTAATGAAAGTTTGTTGGAAACAACAGAATGGTTTGATGATGAGATATTAACTACAAAACACACAGATTTCTTCAATAAAAGAAGTATCAATTACAGTAAAAAGTCAAAATCAATTACATTAAATGATTTGTTTTAATTTATAAAAATTTTTAATATATGAATAATAGAAAACCATTCGATTGGATTAATGATGAATCGATTACATTTCTTCGTCGCGGATATTTGAGTGAAGGAGAAGAACCATTAGAGAGAATTAAAGTAATTTCAGACCATGCTGAAAAATTATTAGGTATTAATGGATTTTCAGAAAAGTTTATGGATTACATGGGTAAAGGTTGGTATTCATTATCATCACCAGTTTGGGCTAATTTTGGTAAAAAACGAGGATTACCCGTAAGTTGTTTTGGTTCCAACGTTGGAGACAATATTGAATCTATATTGTATACACAGGCAGAGGTTGGTGAAATGAGTAAAATGGGTGGTGGTACCTCAGGTTACTTTGGTAACATCAGACATAGAGGTGCTGAGATTACCGACAATGGACACGCACCTGGTGCGGTTCACTTTATGAATCTATTTCAAAGTGTTGTTGATAATATATCTCAAGGTTCAACCCGTAGAGGCAGATTCTCACCTTATTTACCTGTAGAACACCCTGATATCATGGAGTTCTTAGAAATTGGAACAGAAGGATTCCCTATTCAAGACCTTACTCATGCTGTTACAGTTACCGATGAGTTTATGAATGATATGGTTGCAGGTGATAAACAAAAAAGAGCGATTTGGGCGAAAGTAATTCAAAGACGAGGTGAGATTGGATATCCCTACATTATGTTTACCGATACTATGAATAATAAATCACCTGAGGTTTATAGAGATAAAGACATGAAGATTTATAATTCAAATCTTTGTTCAGAGATTGCTTTACATAATTCAGAAGAAGAATCATTTGTATGTGTACTTTCTTCAATGAACTTACTTCATTATGAAGAATGGAAAGATACTGATGCGGTTGAAACCATGGTTTATTTCTTGGATGCAGTTGTAACTGAATTTATTGATAAAATTGATTCTTTGAGACATAATGGAACCATTGAAGGACAACGAGCATTTTTCTATTTGGAAAAATCCTATAATTTCGCTAAAAGACAACGAGCTTTAGGTTTAGGTGTTTTAGGTTGGCATTCATTGTTACAATCAAAAGGTCTTCCATTTGACTGTAGAGAAACTGCAAAATTAAATGTGGAGGTATTCAAACTCATCAAGGATAAGTCATATAAAGCATCTGAAGATTTAGCTAAAGTTTTTGGTGAACCAGAGTGTTTAGTTGGTTATGGAAGAAGAAATGTTACTTTGAATGCAATCGCACCGACAACATCTTCAGCTTTTATTTTAGGTCAAGTTTCACAATCTATTGAACCAATATGGTCTAATTGTTATGTAAAAGATGTTGCAAAGTTGAAAGTAACAATTAAAAATCCAGTTTTAAAAGATTTATTGATTGAGTTGAAAAAAGATACTAAAACAACTTGGGATAGTATTAAGAAACATGACGGTTCAGTACAACATTTAGATTTCTTGACTGATGAACAGAAAGAAGTATTTAGAACATTTGCGGAGATAAATCAATCATCAATTATCAATCAAGCGGCTGTACGTCAAGATTACATTGACCAATCACAATCTTTGAACTTGATGGTTTCTCCTGATATGCCAACTAAGGATGTAAACAAACTTCTAATAGAAGCTTGGCAATTAGGTGTAAAAACTCTATACTATCAACACTCAATGAATTCAGCTCAAGCTTTTGCTAGAAAAAAGTTAAACTTGAATGACTTACAGTGTGTTGCTTGTGAAGGGTAATAATTATTATAATGAAAATAAAACAAAAGAGGACTTCGGTCCTCTTTTTTATTTCTTATAAAAATAAGCTGAGTATATTTATGGTGATATGGCAAACGGTAAATCATATGGTATTCAATTTCCTTTCGCATTACCAAACAAAGGTACTTATGTTGAAATAACAGAAACTGCGGATGCTGAAATTAGAACTGATTTAATTCATTTATTATTGACAAGAAAAGGTTCTAGATATTATTTGCCGGACTTTGGTACTAGATTATATGAATATTTATTTGAACCGTTAGATGGACCCACTTTTAGTTCAATTGAGGCTGAAATCAGAGAATCAGTAAATCAATACATGCCAAACTTAAAATTAACTAATATTACAATTACAACTGCCGACGATAATGATTTGAATGCTGGTGACACGGCAAACTCAAACACTTTTTTAGTACCAGGTCCTGGTGTACCTGAATATACGGCAAAAATAAGAATTGATTATCAAAACACTAACAATACTTTTGCAACAAGTGACTTTGTTGTATTAGTTTTATAAAGACAACTATTTAAAGTAAATGGCTAATAAGAGCATATCATACACTACAAGAGACTTCCAAGGAATAAGAACGGAATTACAAAATTACGTTAGAACTTATTATCCTGAATTGATTGATAATTTTAATGACGCATCGGTCTTTTCGGTATTCTTGGACCTAAACGCTGCGGTTGCTGATAATTTACATTATCATATAGATAGAAGTATACAAGAAACTGTTCTTCAATATGCACAACAAAGAGGTTCAATCTATAATATAGCTAGAACTTATGGATTAAAACTACCAGGACAAAGACCTTCAGTTTCATTAGTTGATTTTTCAATAACAGTTCCAGCTAATGGTGATAAGGAAGACGAAAGATATTTGGGTGTTTTGAGAAGAGGTAGTCAGGTAAATGGTGCTGGACAAGTCTTTGAAGTTGGTGATGACGTAAATTTTGCATCACCATATAATAGCCAAGGATATCCTAATAGATTGAAAATACCAAATTTTGATTCAGGTGGTAATCTAATTAATTATACAATAACTAAAAGAGAGATTGTTGTTAATGGAATTACTAAAGTGTTCAAAAAAGTTATTACACCATCGGATGTAAAACCATTTTATGAGTTATTCTTACCTGAAAGAAATGTGTTGGGTGTTACTAGTGTAATCCAAAAAGACGGTACTAATTATGCAAATACACCTTCACCACAAGAATTTGTCACACTAAATAATAGATGGTTTGAAGTTGATGCTTTAGCAGAGGATAAAGTTTTCGTTGAAGACCCAACTAAACCAAGTGACCAACCCGGTATTAAAGTTGGTAGGTATGTAGATGCGCCAAATAGATTTATTACTGAATATACACCTGAAGGATATTATAAGATGACATTTGGAGGTGGTACTAATACTGCTCAAGATGCTTTAGACCAATTTACAACATTAGGGGTACCTTTGAATATCCAATTATATTCTAATAATATTTCGTTGGGTAATGCATTGAAACCAAACACGACAATCTTTATACAATATAGAGTTGGTGGTGGTTTGGGAACTAATTTAGGTGTGAATGTAATTAATCAGGTTGGTCAAGTCTCATTCTTTGTAAATGGTCCATCAGATAATATTAATAATGCTGTTGTAAATTCACTTAGATGTAATAATCCTGTTGCCGCAATTGGTGGTGCTAATCTACCAACAATTGATGAGGCAAGAAATTATGTTGGTTATAACTTCGCATCACAAAAAAGAGCGGTGACAGTTAAAGATTATGAATCATTGATTAGAACAATGCCATCACAATTTGGAGCACCCGCTAAAGTAGCAATAACTGAAAATGATAACAAAGTTAATATACAATTACTTTCTTATGATACTACAGGTAAATTAACATCAACAGTTTCAAATACTTTGAAAACAAATGTTGCCAATTATCTTTCTAATTATAGAATGATTAATGATTATATTTCAGTTCAAACCGCACTAGTTGTTGATTTATCATTTGAAATTTCTGTTGTTTTAGATGCAACACAAAATCAGGGTGCAATTATCTCAGATATTATTGATGTAGTTAATACGGCATTGAATCCATTGAACAGACAATTGGGTCAGAATGTTTATTTATCTGAAATTAGAAAAGACATACAAGACCAAAATGGGGTTATTTCAGTATCAGATATTTCAGTATTCAATAAAGTCGGTGGTAAATACTCCTCATCAGAAACCTCAATGCAATATATCGACCCTATTACTAAAAAAATAGGACCTGTACACGACACTATTTTTGCACAACCAAATCAAATTTATCAGATAAGATTCCCTAATACTGACGTAACTGTAAGAGTACTAAATTTATCTTCAGTAACATTTGGAGGTACTTCTAATCAGTAATCAATTTATTTATTCGGTAATAAAACTATTATTTGAAAATAGAGGATAAACTATTTATCAAATAAAATTACATGCCTAATTCCTATAGAATAAGAACTGAAGTCGGAGTTGACAAAAATATTCAAGTACAGATTGACCAAGATTTTGATGAACTTGAAATTTTATCACTTAAGATTAGACAAAGTGATGTCTACACTAAAGACTGTTCACAATATGGTGTAATTGCCGGTAGGGTTTTAGCTAATGGTGGATTTGGTATACCAAATGCTAGGGTATCTGTTTTTATACCATTATCTCAGGAAGATGAGTTAAATCCTATTATATCAACTTTATATCCTTATCAAAATATTGGTGATTTAAATGAGGATGGTTATAGATATAATTTATTACCATATATACCATCACACGGTGGTCACACAGCTACTGGTACATTTCCAGAAAGAAACGACGCTTTATTTGATGAGGCGGTAATTGAGGTATTTGACAAATATTATAAGTTTACGGTCAAAACGAATTCAAGTGGTGACTATATGATTTTAGGTGTACCAACAGGTAACCATACTGTTGTGTTAGATTTAGATTTATCTGATATTGGTGAATTTTCTTTAAGTCCACAAGATTTAATTAGAATGGGTCTTGCCACAGAATCACAAGTTGCTGGTACCAGATTCAAATCATCAGAAGATTTAAATTCTTTACCTCAGATTGTTAATCTAAATAAAGCTATTGATGTTGCACCATTATGGGGTCAACCTAATGTTTGTCAAATAGCAATTTCACGAGTTGATTTTGATTTAAGACAAGAGGCTAGCATTGATATTCAACCCACGGCCATTTTTATGGGTTCAATGATTTCGTCACCTGATGATACAAAATTGTCAACATACTGTAACCCAAAAAATAGACTTGGTAATTTATGTGAACTTATTACAGGACCTGGTGAAATAATTGGTGTTAGACAAACCATATTCCAAGGAGAAGATGGGTACCCACTATTAGAAGTGGCTGACTTACCTAATAATGGTAATCTAATTGATGAGGATGGTACGTTCTTATTTGATGTACCCATGAATTTGGATTATGTGGTGACTAATGAATTTGGTGAAAGAATTTTCTCAAATGACCCCAAAAAAGGTATACCAACATCTTCAAAATACAGGTTCAAATTAAAATGGAAACAACCTAACACATTGAATGTTGACGTAAAAAGACCTTATGTGTTAGTTCCAAACGTAAGAGAATGGGGGTGGAATTCAACTGGTACTAATTATAATGTCGATGATGTTGAAAAATCATATGCTTTTAGTTTAGATTGGTCTGCGTATACTAACCCTGATAGTGCGGTAGCTTGTGAAGATACTTTTTATAAATTTCAATATAACAAAGTTTATACTGTATCCCAATTTATTGATAATTTAAGTGGAGAAGAAGATAATCCATATCTTTTTATATCTAATATTTTTGGTAGGAGAGAAAAGTTTGTTGGAATTAAAGAAATAACTAGTAGGGAATGTAAAAGTACGAATAATGAATTCCCAACAAATGACGCCGTTAGAAACTTTAATCTTCAATTTTTTATAGTTTCAATTTTGTTTCAGATATTACAGATAATAATGTTACCATTGGTTTTTATATTCCATGTGGTTGCATTTCTGTGGAATGAATTTTTAATACCATTTGTCATTCTAATGTTAGCGTTATCAACCAATCAAATAATTGGTGAAATAGCGGCAGCACAAGCTGCGATTGCTTCATCGGCAGGTGGTGGATTTGCTAACTTCTTAATGGCAATTCCATTTGCATTGAAAGCTGCTGCATGGGCGGCATTTGGTATCAGTTTTACTGTTTTAGCTATAAAATTATATGGTACTAAATTCCCACAAATAAGGTTACCGATGATTACATATCCTGATTGTGAGGCTTGTGATTGCGGTTCGTCTGAAGGAGTTTCAAACGGAACACCAAACTTTGGTTCATCATCATTAGTTCAAACTAGTGGTTCTATATATACAATGAAAAATACAACATTCCCTATAAGTGGGAATGATTGGGCATTAGACCCTGATAGTAATAACTATGGAACTAAAAAGGCTTTGTATGAATCAGGTGTTATTAGTATTTTAGGTGGTTTAGCGAGTCCTGATGAAAGAAAAAGAATGCCTGGTATTGGTGATAAGGTGGATGGTAAAAGATTTTGGTCTAATCAACTTACGTTATCTGAACGAATTAATAAATTTAACTTAAAACAAAATTATTTTAATAACGGTACAAATAGGGTTAAACTTTACATAGCACCAAACGTTGCATCTAATTCGGGTAAATTCCATTATGACAGTACCATCACAGTATTCTCACAGCCTGGTGTTACTTATAATGCCGGGGACTTGGTTACATTTGTTAATAGAACAAATTCAAGTGATATAAATACAATAAGTGGTGTTACTAATGACACAGGTACTAATACCATAACAGGTACATCATCAACACTAACACAAGTTACAATTCCATGGTGTAATACGTCTAATTATTTTTTACAAAATACAACAACATATAATTTTACAGGAGATACTACAGGATATACCATATACCACGAATACCCAACAGATATTGAGTATTGTCAGGTTATTACTGCGGTTACGGTATCTGAAGTTAGAACATTATTACAAAATACCTCAGGAGGTCCAAATTTCCAATCATTCTATAATATTATAAATGGTAGTATGGATATCTATAATGAACAAAGAAATGGTGATAAAAAAACTTTCCCATTCCCTAATGTTATAGACAATTTTGATAGTCAAGTGATTTTGATATTACAAAGAGGTGTTGACCCTTATTCACCTTTAGTTGAGACAAAAGTTGGGTTGGGTAAAATTTTAGGAAGAACATCTGAAGATTCTATACAGGTAACAACAAACTTAAGATTAAATATACCATTACAACCAATCCCAAGTACCTCCACTTTGAGTTTGAAACAACATAATATTTCAAACAATAACGATTCGGTAAATGGTTATTTATTTTATCCATCATATTTTTATACACCAGGTTCAGGTTTTAGTGCTTATACAACATCAGCAACTACTTTATATTCTCGTTTAGATGGTAGTTCGTCAACATTTAGACCAAACTCAAGTGCACAACCATTGAATAACGCTTCGGTAATACAGTCTAATAGAGTTAAAAGTAATGGTTCTAATAATTTATTATCATTAACTGCGAGTGAAAGGGTTTATAAGTATTTGATTGGTGATGTATTAGATGGTGGTTCATACATGTACTTTGTAAAAGATTCATACGGTACAACACCATTTAGTCAAGACGCTTACTATTCACCGGTGTATTCAAAAACAAACTCTATGTCATTCTCTGATAAAAATAGAGTTGTTATGAGAAGTGATAGATTACCAAGTTCAGACCTACAAGAAACATCACTGAATAACAGTTATTTATTACAGCAAAATTTAAATTTTGCCATTTATAACCAAACAAATCCACAAGAAATAAACGCCGCTTTTAATGGTTATAGTACAGGTGCTTCTTTAGGTTCTAATAGTTTATCCAATAATGACTTTTTAGGTACAAATGTTTTAGACTCATATTCATGTGAGAATATGGTTTCACTTGATTGTTATAGTGGAGATGGATATAACTTTGGTGTCATCCCTAATTGTGATGGCGATTTTGTTCAAAAAGGTTGTTATGTTCTTGTTACAAAACCATTTGTTACCTTACTAAAAGACTTTGGGTATGTCAATGAATGGGGTTATAGATTTAGATTTTTCTATGGTATTTGTCAGGGGGTAATCTCCGATGTATTCTCGAATAACTGGGTAAACGGAACGGTATATACATTCCCAATTCAAATTGATAATTACTATAATGGTAATCCATTTAGTCCTGATTTCAATCAACCAACAAGCGAATATTGTCAGAAAGCGGTTTATCTACATGAGCCAACCAATAATTTTTACCTAAGGTCGACACCTTACTATTCAGGAACCACATCAACCGCAGGTACTTTTGTTGGTGATATACCTCTTACAGGGGCATTCAATGATAGAGAGGTATTATTCCCGACAACAATAATGGATTTAGGTCCCAAAGATTTTTATCTAAAAGAATTGATACATTCATCAACTTATGATGGATATTCTGTTTCAGGATTAACAACAACATCATATGGTGATTTGAGTGATATTTTAAACGTATTTTTATTAACTAGAATTACAAATACGGGATTTTTATCTCAGTTATTTAGTGCGGGAAATGCCTCAATAAATGGTTTGTTTGACCAAAGAAAAAATGCATATGATAATGCGTATGGTAGAATTGATGGTGATTATGCGCAATTATCATCAATAAATTCTCAAGTTGGTGTTATAAAATTTAATAAAAATTATTATGGAACAGGAAATCAAATAATAGTTGCTGGTAACAACAATGATAATGTTATGTTGGGTATATTCTTCTCATCATCAACATATGACATTCAATTGATGGATAATATATCACCAGGTAGAAATATTATTAATATTAATAATCTACAAGTTTTGGACACATATGGGTTTAATTCACAAGAAGTACCAATGATGCAATGGAATATAATATCAAACACATCATTTAATACAATATTTGGTTCTCAAAGAAATGGTTGGGCAACAAATAAAAATGATATCTATAGTATAAAGTACCAATCGTTAGATAGAATAACATCCAAATACTTCCAAAATGGTAATAGAGATAGTACTTATAATATAAGAGGATATATTTTCGCTCAAGACCAAAACGGTAATCTTACAACAAGTACACAAGGTATAACACAAGGTAAAAAAATAGTAGGTGCTCCTTGGCACTTCTATTTTGGACTTAAGAGAGGTGCGTCGGCATTTGATAAATTTGCTAAAATTTATATAACAGACCCAAATGAGCTCTGAAGGTAAACAAGTTGTTTTAGGTTCCTTGAAATATAAGTCTAGTACAAACCAAGACTTATTTATTCAAGTACCACTTACTGGTGAACAATCAGAAATGATTGAGTCAGATAGAACTATTGTTGTAAATGCTGCTACTGAATATGATGTTGAACGACAGAAATCAACAGTATTTAGACCAAGTGCCAAAATTAATTACATATATAATAATGATGTATTAGGTTCAACTACATACCCAATCTTATTAAATAATATGTATTATTTTAACGCTAAACAATCTTTTTATAGTGGAAAATGGAGTGGGTTTCCACAATATCATGAATTTGATTTAATTAGAAATGATGTTGACACACAACAAGTTCAATTTGTAGCAAAAAGCGCATCAACATATAATTGGAATGTTATGTTGAGTTATGCTTATGATAATAACACAACAAAACAAATGAAATATGAATCACCTGAATATACAATTTCATGGGTTTGTAGTGATGGTATTCCATATAGAATAACAAATGAAAGATATAATGGACAAAAAGTCTTAAAATTCACCTGTCCTATGACACATGGATTATCTCAAGGAGATTATGTTATTTTGGATAAATCTTATAATGGTTCAAATGCATTTCAAGTGGATTATATTGGTGATGATTATCAGAATAATTTAGAATACGTTTTTATATTAATTGATATTGGATACACAGGTACTACTCTTAGTGATGGAGTTACAGGAACATTCAAAAGATGTACTGATATAAATAATAGTGGAGAAACGACCTCAACTTATTACGTTAGAAGACAAAAAATATTGACACCAATCCAAGAAACAATTTTAGAAAAAGCCGGATTTGAATTAAATCCTTTTAGAGATGATGTTCAATACGAAACAAGTATTTTTACACCCAATCAAACAGCTAGAATTTCAAAGAAAAACAATTCACAAGCGTATACCATATCCTTCAAAGAAGATTTAGATTTTAGTGGATTGATTGATAATCAAAAAAGACCATTATCTAAGTTATATTATTCATTTTTTAATAGAGGGTATTTTGGAATGTTTTACGATAATGGAACCAATGGACTAAAAGAGGGGTGGAAATTTAACGTTGGTACCGGAACTACTTGGTGGGATAAAAACAATCCTGATTCTGATAGTTCATTACAATTGAATAGTTATACTAAAGTTGTTGGAGGACAAACATACCAATTCAACTATAATCAAACACCAAATATTGGTGATGTATTTGATGGTGATTTTTGTGAGTGGAATAATTATGAAATGACTGAAAGAGTTGTTTCAAATATGTACCATAAAATTACATATAATCAACAAATTTTTAATACACAAGAAACACCAACAACAAATTATTATGGGTTTTATTATCAACCGTTTCATCCAACATCAATAAAAGAATTTTCATCTTATATTGAAGACGCAATTCCCACAATGGCAGATAATGTCCCAACCTATTCTTATTTCTCACAATCAACAAATAGATTTAGGTGGAGAGATATATACCCTTATGGTATTGTAGATGAGATTGGTGTTGGTGTTGATTACCCATATCTGAATTCAGCTCATTATCCATTTGAAAATATAATTTTTAGATTAATTCCAGAAGGGGTTAATTATAATATACAGACATTTATAACAACAGACCCAGTAATCGATGATTGTGAATAACTATAAAATAACGATACCTTCAGGTACTACGGATTTCAATTTCGTGGTTGATATGTCATGGGATATGTTAGCGCGTGATAATGAGATTGACATTTACGAGGGTAAAGTTTTGGCTTTATTATTAGGTGGTGATACTAATTTTGAGTTAGATAGGTTTGAACATGCGGAACATGATAATGGAACAGCAATAAATTACGACTTTTATTTCACATCTGCGGCAACAATAGATAGTCAAACTGTTTGGTCAAATACGTACATACAACAAGGGTTTACTGTACAAAATTTATATTATGCACAAAACTCATTTACAAATTCATTCTTCAAGTTGGACTTTTATGATACAACGGAAGAAACTAATCAAAATAGCTACCTAACAATAATAATTCCAACAAGTCAAGGAAGAACAACACCTGCTCAATTACAAAGAGGGGTTAATGTTAATATTAGAAAACCATCATTTTTATTAGATTATGTTGGAGACAAAGAAGGTTTCTTTATTTATTGGTTACAAGATTTTGAATATTTGGGTCTCGATAGATTTTATATGTCAGCAAAGTTTTATGACGCTAAATTAGGTGTATTTGTTAAAATGATGAATGAACCACAGAATGTGTCAGGCACTGGTTATTACAATTTCAATGGAGCAGATAAATTCTATTATAGAGTAGATATGGATTATTCTAATCAAACATATAAGGTTTATGATATGAATAATAGTAGAGTTGGTGATTCAGAAACAAACTCAATAAAATGGTATGAATATGTTAATCCATGATAGATACTGCTTACAAATATATTATATCGCCTGAAAATATCAAAAATGATATTTTCCAAACCACATATGATGGGGTAACTGTTGGTGCGTACTCATCAATGACCCAAGTCCTCGCCTCAGGAATATTAACTGGACTTACAATCCCGATATTGATTACTGAAAACACAATTGATTTGGGTTATTATTCTGTTTTTGATGGTGCTGTATATCAAAAAGAAACTGTTACTAATTTTATTTTTTCAGCATCTTCGGCCAATTCATATACGTATTATGTTTATAATACCTCATCTGATATAAACAAATTCACAGAATTGGCGAGTTATGTAATAGATTGGGGTGATGGTAGTCAATTAGAAACCGTAACATCGTTTGCTCCAAATAATGTATCACATTTATACCCTTCAGTACCTGAACAAAGTGGTTTGACAATAACTATGACTCAATCAACACCATTTGGTGTTAATACAATTAAGAAAAATATTGTAATACCTTATACAGGAGTAACAATTGACAATCCAAATGGTGAGGCTTTTTTTACACCAAATGTTGGTTCATGGACTGCAACACCTGTTTCTTATGATTTTATATTCTCAGGTGACAGTGTAAATACCATTGAGAGTGAGGTAAGTGCTGATTATACAACAGTACCATTCCCTGTATCAGGGTATACGTCATCTAGAATAACAGAATTGGCTAATTATGGTTCTGTAAAATATGACGTTGGATTAAAATATGTGAATGACATTTATATTGGTGCTATTACCAATATGACAACAGGTGTATCAGGTTATACTGCTTACACAGTTAATGATATAGATTATTATGATTATTCAGATGGAACTACAATTTTTGTGGTTCAATCATCAGGATTTACACAAAATGACTTAGTTGCTGAACCAATTGTAAAAGATGAGAGTCTAATTGGAATAGTTTCACCTCCAGAAATTCAATCAGATGTATTTATTGAGAGGGGTAAAAACTCGGCAAATGAAAGACTACAGAGACTCGGAGAAGTTAATAACATGGAAGCACTTACTCGTTATGGGTATGGGTTTTTTAATATTGTAAAAAAATAAAAAAATGGCGATAGGAACATACGGAACCACAAGACCAGCAGACGTTTCACCAGAAGATGTTGATATTATCTTGAACTATACCCCTTCAAGAGATGTTACAGACAATTATGTGTTGAAATCATTAGATGCTGCATCAATTCTTAGACCTTATTTCAATAACTCCACAACAGGTGGAAGTAATGTTGAAATATTAGGTGGGTTATATAATTTAAGATTACCTTCATCTGAATTCAATCAGGTTGGAATTTATACTTTATATATTCGACCTAAGCAAATTAGAACATCAATTACTGATTGTGGGGTTTTAGCTGCATTACCAAACGTAAAAGGTATTGTTATTGATTTATCAAATGTTTCAAGTGCTGATAGAAATAAATTTGTTAGCCAAGGTCTTGTAGGTTTTAGAGTTGAGTATTTAAATTCTGACGGAACTAAGATACCTAATTTCTTTAGAATAGTAACATCTAATTTTTATTGTGAACCTGTTATTCAGAATTTGACAAATACATCTCAAAAAGCTGTCAGGTATAGATATACGGATGGGGTGTCAAATTTAGTATTCTGTACTCTTTCACCATCGTCTTCACCAACAAACAAACCGAATTCTACACCATTCATTGGTCAACCTGCTCAAAGTATTATTCTAAGTAATACCTATTTCAATCCTATTACTATGGAAATTGAAATGGTTGAGTACGACATCCAGTCATTGGCGATAGCTCTTTACGGAAATCAAACTAAGAGTATTGATGATGGTATCTACACGATTTACGACTCAGATAATAACATCTATAAACAATACAACCTCTATGAAATTAGAGACCAATTCAACAACTTGTTGTATGAGGTTCGTCAAGATAGAGGTACTAATATTGATTTCAGTAAGAACTTCACCAACATCACTGAATAATGGCGGATACTCGTAAATACATATACCCACCGAGACCGGCTAGTGGAGCTGGCACTTTTTCTGATAACATCGTCGGATTGCAAACCGTAGATGGTGGAGGACTTACGCAGGGTAATTTTGAATTTACAACAGGTATTGCGGAAAAGGTAAATCGTACTTTTGATATTGGTTCTTTTTCTGAACCAATATCTTTAGACACATTACAAATAGACCACACGGCTGAGTCCCGTGCAATAATTGAGAAACAATATAAAGTATATCCTAAGTTTAATACAACTCAGATATTAAACTTTACCTTATATGGTTCTTTAGCTAAAAGACTTGAAGTATCGATTACTAAAATTATAAATTGGTTTCCCGGTGCATTGGATTTTACAAATCTAAACTCTGGATATACAACAGGTAATACTGCAATAAACATTTCATATGACTCAGTTTCAAATGAAACTTACTTTGAGGTTGTATTAGCGCAAGCAAAAAACCCGTTTGATATTGACTATACACCATCGGCGGCGACTGCAATAAACAGTGTTGTAAATGATGTATCACCACTTAGGAATTTTTATTCAAATTATTTTAAATATGTTCTTGATATAAATGGTACAACTTACCCAATTGTTGATATTGTTGCACCACAAACAATGAGTGGACCAACATTGGGTTTATATATTTTAGGACAACCTTTCAATAGTTCAACAACAATTGATAGATTTTTAATAAGACCTAGTGATTCCGTTGTTGACCAAGTATTCAAACAGGATTTTGATGAGGTAGAACAATTTTTATTGAATAGATTATCGAATCCTATATATACCGCATTTTTCCAAGTACCAACAGAATCACCAACAGGTCAGTTCTATACTAAAGCACAAACTGTAATTTGGCCATTAGATGGTCCTTGGAATATTTTAATTGAAGGAACCGCTTTTGACACATATCTTGAAACTGTTAGTGAAATTGCGGCTCAATTAGATACAACAAGAACTGATTATATAACCAGAAGTTTAATTACGGATGCGTTTAGAGAATTTGATACTGAAGATAGAAGGATTGAAAAAGTTCTTCAAATCTATGGAAGAAGTTTTGATGAGATTAAAAAATACATTGATGGTTTATCTTTTGTCAATTCAGTTCACTATAATCCATCTAATGATATACCTAGTGAATTACTTAAAAATTTAGCAGAAACAATTGGTTGGGATACAAATATATCACCAATACAGAATGACGACCTAAAAGATGCAATATTTGGTAATACAAATACAATCACCTATTCAGGATATTCAAGAGCGCTAACACCTGAAGAAATTAATGCTCAATATTTCAGAAATTTGATTCTGAATTCGGCTTACATTTTCAAGAGTAAAGGTACACCACGTTCTATCTTGGCTTTGATGAAGATGATTGGTGCTCCTGATTCTTTAATTGATTTTACTGAAAGTGTTTATTTAGCGGACCAAAAAGTTGACATGACAACTTTTGAATCTAACTATTCTCAAATCACTGGTGGAACTTATGTTGAACAATTACCAAGTTTAGATTCACAAGTAACGTTTAAATTACAGGGTCAAACTTACACTGGATTTGGTATTACAAATATAGTACAGGAAGTAGACACTAGCCTACGTGATTACCCCATCGATGTAAATGGATATCCAAAGGCTCCAATTTCAACTGATGAATTTTTCTTTGAAAAAGGTGCGGGTTGGTATGAAACCACACCGGCACACATTAGTCCTGATGAGGTAGTAATTACAGGTCAGGTTTTCACAGGTCAAAATCCTGACATCCAAAGCCAGTTAGAACCATTCACCTATGGTCAAAAATATTTTGATAGGTTTAGAAAGTTCCCTTATATGAAAGAAGGGTTCAAACTTCAAAGAGTTGTTGATAATAAAAAGTCTTGGGTTGAAAACGAAACTGTTGGGTTGGGTACTCTTAGGATTGGTAGAAATGCGGGGTACAATGCTTACTATTATACTTCAGATGAGAAGTTGGTATTAAATGCTAAGAACATTGATTTATTCTTAAATGCAGGACAGGGATTAGCCTATGATGTGTGGAGGATGTCAACTAATTATAACTTCCCAATTCCATCATCTGGAGTTACAAGTTCAACTGTTAGAACAGGTGATACTGATTGGACTGTTATTGACCCCCAACCTAGTAAGTTAACTTTCTTTGAATTCCAAGAAACTTTTTGGAAGAACATGATTGATGTTAGAAACCGTCAATACATTACAGATGGTAAGACAGGTGGATACCCAAGATTGTATTCTATGTATTGGAATTATTTACAATCTCAAGAATTGGCTGGTTTAACAAACAACAATTACAACTATCAGAATCTAATTGAGTACATTCAGGGTATTGGTGATTTTTGGCCTCAGTTGGTAAAACAAATGATTGCGGCAACAACCATTTGGAATACAGGTGAGAGGTTAGAGAATTCTATTTTCCACAGACAGAAAGTTGATTGGCCAAGACAAAGGGGTTGTGAATTGGTTCCTGTTCCTGCGGACCAGTGTTTTGGTACGGGTAACATTTTTGCGTACGACTGTTCGACAGAGTTTGTTGAGACGTTTATTTATCCATGGCTCAATAGTAGTTCATCGTTGACTTCGTTTAGTGAGATATTACTTAATAGACTTACAAATTTTGCAAATACAAATGGTTTGACTTTGTCGGATTGTTTACAGAATTCATTGAAGACCACATGGTATATTGATGTAAGAATTGGAAATGATGTACTGGTATATGTACCGTACTATTATGGTTTTGGTATTGATGACGTACCGAGTAATCAGACATATAAAGAAGCCTTACAAAATAATTTGTCAACCTTAAATGATTATGGGTTCACTTATTTTATGAATGGAAATACATTAAGGGTTACTAATTTGGATTGTATCCCTTCAAACTTGGAAAATGACTTTACCATAAACACGACCATAGGTCTTGAAATTTCTTGTTGCTAATGTCTGCGTTTGATTATTTTATATCGGTAACAGGTGATTGTTCAAGTACTGGTTCAGGTAGAGTTATTCTTACTTACAATGGGGGTAATCCTCCGTATACATCAGAATGGATTACACCTGACTTAGGACTTGGTGATGAAAAGAGTGGATTGGCCGCTGGAGATTATCTTGTTAGAGCAATTGATTCGACATATCCTGTAAACCAAGAATTTTACATAAATGTTTTTGTTTCATCAGGTAGTTGTATTTCTGAAACTGCGTTTACAAATACCACTTGTGGTAATAACAATGGTACCATTTCTGTAACAGCATCCACGCAGAGTCAGGTAAATGATTTTTATTTATATGATTCTTCAGATAATTACGTTACTTCAGGTGTTGGTGAAAATAATATAATTACGTTTAGTAATTTATCCGCTGGAACTTATTATGCGGTGGCTCAAGATATTGGTGGATGTTCAGCACACACTGAATCAATTATTATTGAATCATCCACTAATTTTGATTTTGGGTTTTATGTTGTCAACGACCCCCAATGTGATGGAAACGGTGGTAGGTTAATTGTTACGGGATGTACAGGGGCTGCTCCTTTGACATATGCTTGGAGTAATGGATTTACTGGTTCGGCAAATACAGGACTTACAGCGGGAAATTACACATGTACAATAACTGATGCCAATGGATGTGTTGTTTCAAAGACGGAGACTGTTTTACCTGTCAACCCTGTTGGATTGGGTTATTGGTCGGCGGTCACAACCCCATCTTGTTTTGCGGCTGATGGTGAACTTGCCTTAATTATCACTGGTGGTACAGGACCTTATTATTATTCAGGTTCAAACGGAACCACATTGATTACGTATTCTCAAGTATTTTATTTATCAAATATAACTGCGGGTTCCTATGCTGTTACTGTTACCGATTCGGCATTGTGTGATTTTACAACCACAACTTCTATATCACAAGAAGGTGCGTTTGATTCCGTAACCATCAATACTAGAAACTCAGCATGTAGTGAATCTGATGGTCAAATTGCAATCACCCTATTTGGTGGGTATATCCCTTATGTATATACATTGGTGTACCCTGATTCAAGTACACAAAACATTACTAGTAATTCAGCATCATATACATTTGGTGATTTGACCTCTGGTGATTATACGGTAATCATTACTAACGATAGTGGATGTGTATATACTCAAGATGTAACAATTATTGCTGAAAATGTTTATGATTTGACAACATCAGTAACTGCCAGTACTTGTACTTCATCTAATGGAACGGTTTCTGTTGAAAAATCATCTGGAGGTTTTCCACCTTTTACGTATACATTAGGTGATTTAGCATATCAAAATACATCATTGAGTGCAGTTACATTTACAAACGTTCCTGTAGGACAACATACGTTATCAGTTTCTGATAGTAGTGGATGTACGGTTACAAAACAAATCACTGTACAACAAGGACCTATTCTAAACTTTAGTTTATATTCAACATCATGTGGTAGTGGTGACAGTGGGACAATAACCGCTTTGATTTCAGATGGGGTTCCCCCTTTTACTTATACGTGGAGTAATAATGTCTCAGGTAATCCACAACAAATAACTGTTAGTGGACTGAGTGCTGGAACTTATTCATTGACTATTGAGGATTCGAGTGGTTGTACTCAAACAAGAAATGTTCAAATAAGTTGTTGTGCGACTTATACGTCTTTTGAATCTTATGAAATGGCAAATCAATCGTTCCAAGTACAATCACCAACTAAGAGGGGATTGATACAAATGTTGAATGAAGGGTTTGATGATATTGCCTCTGGTAATACAAATTGTAGATTGGTTAGCGCTGAGTTTATTGGAACCTTATCAGTTCAACCATCGGGTTATACCGCATCTACTTCATTCTATACAGGAACAACATTGGTTGATGTACCATCTGATAATTTATGGTATGACGCTATTGAGGATTTATTATTGAGTGTTAATCAAATAATTGAAGTTGATATTGACCCATTAACAAATAGATTGACTTTCAAGTTAGCGCCTGGTGACACATCACTTACAGGTCAAGAGTTTATAATATCTCTAAAAATAAACTATGAACTATCCTGTGAAAGCTAATGGGAACTAGAATTGAAATAACGCTTATAAATGGGACTGCTCCATTTGATGTTTATATGTCAGATGTATTTGACAATTATAATACATATTTGGGTCAAATTACCGGTGCTGTACCACCAGTCCAATACTTTTCACCACCTTCAATATTCAATACCGCACCTTCAGTTAAATTAAAAATTATTGATGCTAATGGGTGTGAATTATTTAAAATATTAGAATGTAGAAATGGTTGTGCATTTGATATTACAATAACATTTGAAAGTTGTGTGTTGAATATTGATGTGACAGACCCTTCATGTGCGGTCGATTTTACAATCTATGACCCAGACTGTGAATGTGAAATAATTATAGCATAAAAAAAATACATAGAATTCGATAATAAAAACTACAAAGTATTTGTATTTATATATAAAGTTTATAAAAAAGGATGGCTATTACTTATGATATTATTGTTGTAAACACCTATGCTGGTTGTAATGACACTTCAATCACACAACAAGTTGACATATCGGGATGTTCCCAATCTATTATTGTAAGATTAACTTCTGACACAAATGCGTTAGGTCCTTTTGATATTTATACAGGTTCAACTTCAACAACACCTATTGAAACTTCTGTTACAAGAACTGAAATGTTTAATGGTGTTGTTATTGAATTGCCAGGTGATGACCCATCAGCTTGTATAACCCCATCTCCAACAGTAACTCCAACAGTAACTCCAACGCCGTCTGTCACACCAACAGAGGCTTCAGTTTCTACAACTCCTACTCCAACACCAACTGAAACACCAACTGAAACGCCTACACCTACACCATCAGTAACCGCTGATGGAACACCTACTCCAACTCCGACACCAACTGAAACTGTCACTCCAACACCATCAGTAACTACAAATGAAACACCAACACCAACTCCTACACCAACTGAGACAGTAACACCTACGGTTTCTGTAAGTGATACACCAACTCAGACTCCAACTGAAACTCCGACTCAGACTCCGACTCAGACAATAACACCAACACCATCAGTGACTGCTGGTGAAACACCAACGCCTACACCTACACCAACTGAGACTGTAACACCTACAGTTTCTGTAAGTGATACTCCGACTCAAACTCCAACTGAGACTCCGACTCAAACTGTAACACCTACAGTTTCGGTAAGTGACACACCAACTCAAACACCAAGTGAGACTCCGACTCAAACTCCAACGCAGACTCAAACTGTAACACCTACAGTTTCTGTAAGTGATACTCCGACTCAAACTCCAACTGAGACTCCGACTCAAACTCCGACTCAAACTATAACACCAACAGTTTCAGTGAGTGATACACCGACACCTACGCCAACTGAAACTTTAACACCGACACCTAGTGTTACACCATCTGTTACACCAACAGTAACTCCAACGGTAACAGCTTCAGTTACACCGACAGTAACTCAAACGCCATCAGTAACACCATCGGTTACTGAGACAAATACTCCGACACCATCGGTTACAGCAACAGTTACTCCAACAATTACACCAACAGTAACTACAACGGTAACTCCAACACCGTCATTTACACCAACACCAAGTGAAACTCCGCCAGCTTTACAGGCGTTGATTTTCATGGAGTCGGGTGATGATGCATTATTTAGTGGACCGGCTAATACTGACATTGGTACATATATGTTAGCAAATGCTAGTAGTTGGTTTGGTTTCCAAACTTCAGGAGCACCTAGCTTCCCGGCAGATATCAATGATTTCTTAATATGGATGGATTGGCCAGGATTTACAGGTGGAACTACAAATGTACCGGCAGTTATTAAAGCAACAATACCACAATCAGGTGGTGGAACCGACTCATATGGAAATACAATTGAGGCATATAAGTTCCTTACAACTGAAATTCCAGCTAATAGTACAACGGGTAATGTTTGGTATGTTGTATTAGCGCCACTTAGTATGACAAATAACCAAGTATATCAAACAATTGGTATTAATTACGCAAATGCACCGACATCATTGTCTAATATAACAACTGATTCAGGAATTAGAGGTTCAAACGTTGTATACACAGGTTCAAATTGGATAAACACAACATATAGAGTTTACACTCAATCACAAAATAATGGATTTAATGTTGGAGCTGCTGGAGTCACAGATACAACAAATAATTATTTTAGAGGAGGGACTCTTTAATCTAATAGTATTTGATATTTATTAACTGAAATGAGTTTCCCATATAAAAATCCAACCTCAGGTAATCCTGTAGCTCAACCAGATTCCGTAATTAGGACCGCTACCTATGGTACTAACTTTAGTGTATTAGGTATTGGTGGATATATGGAGGTATGGTCACTAACCGACCTTAATTATTCAACTTTTGGTTCAACGGGTAATATTGAAAATTCAGGAAACACAATCCCTGTTACTTTCTATAAAAGACCTGTAGCATCAATATCTGATAGACTTACAATTAATTCTGATGGTATTTCTTCAGGTAGAAGAAGAATAGGTATGATGGTTTACGTTCAAGAGAACGATACCACATATCAATTACAAATTGATAACTATGAGACTTTATGGGATAATGCCGTAGCTGATGGATGTATAGTAACTGCGGATACATCATATACCATTTATAATAGACTAAGTGGTGTTGAAAAGGCATCAGGTCAAGCTCTTATCGAAGCTTGGACAGGTTCAACTGTTGAAGGACAAGGTGGCGTAACAAGAGCAAACGCTAGATGGAGAATATTTTGGGGTTCAGATGTTCAAATAACAGGTGGAACTTACAATTCAGGAGCCGAGGAATTAGAATTATATAATAACACTGGTGGTACCATAACTATTACAGGATTCACAGGTGGAGCCGCAGGTTCAAGTGGAACTTCAGGTGTTGATGGTTCTTCAGGAACATCGGGAGTAGATGGTTCAAGTGGCACTTCAGGTGTTGATGGTTCTTCAGGAACATCGGGAGTAGATGGTTCAAGTGGAACTTCAGGTGTTGACGGAACATCTGGAACAAGTGGTTCTTCTGGTACTAGTGGAGTAGACGGAACATCAGGTACAAGTGGTTCTTCTGGTACTAGTGGAGTAGACGGAACATCTGGAACAAGTGGTTCATCAGGAACTAGCGGAGTTGACGGAACATCGGGAACATCAGGTAGTTCAGGAACTAGCGGAGTAGACGGAACATCTGGTACAAGTGGTTCTTCAGGAACTTCAGGTGTTGATGGAACATCTGGTACAAGTGGTTCTTCAGGAACTTCAGGTGTTGATGGAACATCTGGAACAAGTGGTTCATCAGGAACTTCAGGTGTTGATGGAACATCAGGAAC
>Ga0070751_1000105_pt1 | contig 66571 bp, 54 predicted proteins | sample VirMetDEL_Aug_28_FD_78514 | JGI IMG/M metagenome (GOLD analysis project Ga0070751, IMG submission 78514) | Aqueous microbial communities from the Delaware River and Bay under freshwater to marine salinity gradient to study organic matter... | ecosystem: Environmental > Aquatic > Marine > Coastal...
ATAGCCGCGGGGCCGGCATGGTGGTGCACTTCCACAAAGGTCGAGGCGAGGTGTTCACTGCCGCCACGTGCGAATGGGTGCATGGGCTCATGCAGGCAGACATCTACACCGTGATGATCACCAGCAATGTGCTCGAGCGTTTCCTCCGCAATACGTAACTATTGAGAGCTAGGTCCGCCGCGTGCTTAACCACCGTTGGCGCCGTTGACCTGCCGATGTTTGGAACGACCGTCAATGCCTGTCAGTCTATCTATACCTACTCATTTGGTAAGGTATAGCGCCATGGATAAGACCATCACCGTGGATCAATTGGATACTACCGACCTTGGATCAATCAACGAGATATGGCTCGGCGCAACTCATGCCCAACTGTGCCTATGGCGTGGCGAGCAGGTCTTCACTCACGAGATGATGAGCTAGGGCACCCACGATCAGAATGTCCGACGCCTGTGCGTGCAGTTGGTCAATTCTGATGATCAAGCCGCAGTGGCCCGGGTTGAGATAGTGGTGCGTGAACGGCTGAAAAAGAGTGGGAAGGCTGGCGAGTTTTATCCCGCTGAGGAGGCGGACTCTCATCAATAGTAAAAGGAGTATTGGGCAGGCAGAGAGGTCCTTGGGATTACCCACTTATTTCAGTAACAAGACGGAGCAGACCACTGTTTATGGATATCGAATTTCGCGGTAATGGCATGCGTGAGAACCCGTCTGTAGGTACATGCGATGAGTACGGCGTAAGCGGGATTACCCGCTTTGACGATCTGGCTGAAGCCCATCGTAGGATTGCTGAGTTGCACCCAGGCTTTAAACCTCTGTTCTCGCTCGATGACTTGCACCAAGCCCGCTACACCTCGGGGCATGCGCGCAACAATTCAGGAATGGACGATGCATCGGAGCAGGACATCGCGGCGTTACCGCCGGAATGCTTTGAGAATGGTGAATACATTGGCTATCCGACAACGAAAGCGGAATTTGCAATGTGCTTTCGCAATTTCATGAACCTGGTTGCATTCACCTCTTTCGAAGATGCTTGCGCCCATGGCTTGACGCTTGATGAGCAGGCCCTACAGGAGTGGATCGCTTACCAGAACGACCCTGTCTCTCTTCTAGATCAGCCCCTTTCAGCGCTCTTGGTACCCGTTCAGCAGTCGTGCGAGGCACTGGCGGCTTTTCCGAACGGCTATTTCACTTCAGATCTTGATCCTGCAAAGAACTTTGCGGTGGCGCATCATTTTTTACTGGCGCATGGTTATGAACTGATGGGAGTAGGTGCCTCTTACATCGGCTTCATTCGTGCTGAGCCGCCTGACCTGGCCCTGGCTAATCTGGTTGCCAAAGACATTTGTGCGCTCTACAACACTAGCGATGAATACCTGCAAGCACGCCACCTCGCAGTCGCCCAGGCGATCTCCGGTCGGACCCATCTTTGGCTGCGTTATGTGGAATGACCGCGATCGTGGCACACGTACTTGGCCTTAGTTTGCATTGCTGCAAAATGGCCACGCCTGGCGAGTTGACTGGTAATTCCAACTTGCTCCCTTGCGTGGGATTCAATTTATCAGTCAGGGCGCACGTCGACAGATCCAGAGCAGCTGCGTGGGCACTGGCTAGTCAGATGTTTCCCGGCCTAGCCGCGTGATGCAGGGGGCCTATCGACGAGTTTTGGCCCAAAGCGTATGTGGTCGCAGGCCGGAGCGGTTTTGGGCTGCTGCGCCAGGTATTAAATGTCGAGTTCAAGGTGTCGATGCAGTTTATTGCCGATAGCAGGCAAGATGAGGTTACTTGGCGCACCACTAGACCCTGTAATGGATTTGGTCACCCGTTCGGCAGACTTAAATGCTAGCCATTGCTTGGCGACATACTCGAAGGTGCGCTCTTCATTGAGCAACTGTGCCTCCAAGTTGGTGGTCTTGGCCTTGAGCGGGGCGATGTGGTTGGCCACGTCGCAGCGTGCTTGTCGGGTTCGTAATGTTTTATATCCGTTTATAGAGCCTGGTAGAGTTTTTTTACAAACTCTCGGGGTCCCCAAAGAACATTTTGACTGGGCTCTAGCGCGGTGATTCAAGGTTGGCCGAGTTGAAATTTGCCCCCAATTTCGCCCCCCTGACGCTCCCGAGGAGCCCGAGACCAATCTTTTTTGCGTATAAGTACCGCGCGGGATTTTGTTGGGTATGAGCAGAACTCATATCCCCATGACTTTTAATGGTTACAGCCCCGCTAACCCCCGATGTTAAAAAATCGCAAACACAGCTCATCAATAACAAAAAGAGCGTTTGCAATCATGACTAAGCCCCACTGCCGCGTCCCCGCCAGCCTCGTGTTGCGCTCTTCGTATCCCGATGTTTGCCACGTGATCTTTACGATCCGCGTGCGCTTCTGATCACCCCAAAAAATCCAAAAAGAGTAACGACTCATGAAAGAACTCGACCTGTACATCGGTGAAGGTTTCGAAGGTCCTGGCGTGAATGCCGCACACATCAACATCCTGATCGGCCCGCGCAACGGGCCGGCGGGGCAGGCGTTTGCCAACAGTTTGGCGTCGCCGAGCCAGGGGCATTGCCCTTTTATGGTGATCGCCCAACCGAATATTCCGGTCAAGCCGATGACCCTTTACGTCAACAAAGCCGCGATTAGCAGCGATTTGCACGGCAACGCCACCTGGGGCGCGTCCCAGGCCGGGATTGCCAAGGCTGTGCTGGAAGCGCTGCTGGATGGCACGTTGCCACCGGAAGCCGAGGATGAGTGGGCCATTGTCACCGCCAACTGGGTCAACCCGGCCTGCGATGACCTGGATGCGGTGTACGTGAATAACTACAACGCCTGCCGCACCGCGATCCGCGCCGCCCTGACCGGCAAACCGGAAACCGCGCAACTGGCGGATGTGGTCGCTCACATCAGCAACCCTTTCTACACCCCAAAAGCCTGAGGTCTACGCCATGCAATACATCCGTTTGGGCAACTCCGGCCTGCAAGTCTCCCGCCTGTGCCTGGGCACCATGAACATGGGCACCCCGGACTGGAAACCGTGGATCTTCGATGAAAAGCAAAGCGAGCCGATCGTCGCCCATGCCCTCGACAACGGGGTGAACTTCATTGACCTGGCGGATTTCTATTCCGCTGGTGTCGGTGAGGAAGTGGTCGGGCGCATCGTCAAGCGTCTGGCTCGCCGCGAAGACCTGGTGATCACCACCAAGGTCGGCTACGGCACCCGCAACGGTATCAACGCCAGCGGTCATTCGCGCAAGCACATCATGGACAGCATCGACGCCTCGCTGAAGCGCTTGAACATGGATTACGTCGATGTGTTCATGCTGCATTACTTCGACCTGAATACCCCGGTTGAAGAAACCATGAGTGCGATGAACGACATTGTGCGCTCCGGCAAGGCTCGCTACATCGGTGTGTCGACCATGCTCACCGGGCAGCTGGCGAAGATCCTCATGGCTTGCGAACGCAACGGCTGGTTCAAGCCGATCAACATGCAGCTGCAACTGAACTGCGCCTACCGCGAAGAAGAGCGCGAGATGATTCCGTTCTGTCGTGATCAGGGGCTTGGCGTTTCGGTGTTCAGTCCGCTGGCTCGCGGCCTACTGACCGGTGATGTGCAATCGACCCGCAACCAGACCGACTTCTTCACTCAGCAGATGTACAGCGACGAGGCCTCGTTCGAGATCGCTCATTCGGTACAGCGCGTGGCCCGCGCCCGTGGGGTCTCGAACGCGCAGATCGCTCAAGCCTGGGTTGCCAATCATCCGGGCGTCGATTGCATGCTGGTCGGCGCCGACACCACCGCGCAGTTCGACAGTGCCTTGGCAGCCTTGGAAACCAGGCTCGACGCCGAAGAACTGCATGAGTTGGAACGCAACTACACCCCGTGCGACGTGATCAACGATTACACCGCCGGCAAACGCATCCTGCGCTCGGCTCGCCCGGGTCTGGAACGCTTTACTCTGACTGAGGCTGTGGCATGAGCTCGCTGATCCGTAACGGTAATTTCATCGACGGCCAATGGTCGAGCGGGGGGGCGACCTATCCGGTGTTGAACCCGGCCAATGGCGAAGTGATCGCCGACGTGCAAAAGGCCGGCGCCGAGGAAACCAACCTCGCCATTGCCGCCGCCACCCGTGCCTTGCCAGCCTGGCGAAAATTGACCGCCAAGGAACGCAGCCAGCGCCTCAAGCGCTGGAGCGAGCTGATGCTGAGTAACCAGAAAGATCTGGCCACCTTGCTCAGTCGCGAACAGGGCAAACCGCTCGCCGAAGCCATGGGCGAAGTGGTCTACGCCGCAAGCTTTCTGGAATGGTTCGCCGAAGAGGCCAAGCGCGCTTACGGTGATGTGATCCCGAGCCACAAGGCGGATGCGCGAATCATCGTGGTCAAGGAAGCCGTCGGTGTGGTTGCGGCGATCACCCCTTGGAACTTCCCGCTGGCAATGGTCACGCGCAAGGTCGGTCCGGCGCTGGCGGCGGGTTGCACAATGATTCTCAAGCCGTCGGAGGAGACGCCGTTGTCAGCCTTCGCCCTGGCAGTGCTGGCCGAGCAGGCTGGGATTCCGTCCGGGGTGTTCAACGTGGTTTCCGGTGACGCCGTGGCGATTGGCGGAGCACTGCAAGCTTCCGGCATCGTTCGCAAACTTTCGTTCACTGGCTCTACCCGCACCGGCAAACTACTGATGCGCCAAGCGGCAGATACGCTGAAAAAAGTCTCGCTGGAACTGGGCGGCAACGCGCCGTTCATTGTGTTTGACGATGCTGATCTGGACGCCGCCGTGAAAGGCGCGATGGCCTCGAAATTCCGCAACACCGGGCAGACCTGCGTCTGCGTGAACCGTTTCTTCATCCAGGACGGCGTTTATGAAGCGTTCACCGGCAAACTCGCCGAAGCGGTCGCTGCGATGCGCGTCGGCAGTGCGCTGGACGGTGAAACCGAGCAAGGTCCGCTGATCAACGCAGCGGCGTTGGCCAAGGTTGAGTTGCACGTGAGTGACGCCTTGGAGAAGGGCGCCACGCTGTTGTGCGGCGGTCGTCGGCATGCGCTTGGCGGCACGTTCTACCAGCCGACCATTCTCACCGATGCCACCAGCGACATGCTGATCGCCCAGGACGAAACCTTCGGCCCCGTAGCCGCGTGCTTCCGCTTCAAGGACGAAGCCGACGTATTGCAACGGGCAAATGACACGCCCTACGGATTGTCGGCGTACTTCTACAGCCGCGACATCGGTCGCGTCTGGCGCATGGCCGAAGGCCTGGAAGCCGGCATGGTCGGGATCAACGAAGGCATCATCTCCACGGAAGTCGCGCCGTTTGGCGGCATCAAGGAATCGGGCCTGGGGCGCGAAGGCTCCAAGTACGGTCTGGAAGACTACCTGGAAATCAAATACCTGTTGATGGGCGGCCTCTAGCCCCCCACCGGCATCTCTGTGGGAGCGAACAAGCCCGCTCCCACAGGTTCAAGAGCTATCGGTTTCATTTCTCCTTCAATAACAACAACTGGAGACGAACATGTCCGCTCAATCGATAAAGATCGATGACCTGCCCATCGGGCGCTTCCATATTAAAATTGCCGGTCTCACTTTCGGCGCGCATTTCACCGACGGCTATATCCTGGGCCTGATCGGTATTGCTTTCACATTGCTCAGCCCGCAGATGCACCTCGATGCGTTCTGGCAAGGCCTGATCGGCGCTTCGGCACTGATTGGCCTGTTTGTTGGCAGCCTGTTCTTCGGCTGGATCTCCGACAAGCTCGGGCGGCAGAAAATCTTCCTGGTCAGTTTTGTCCTGATCACCGTTGCTTCGGTGATGCAGTTCTACGCTGAAACTGCGATGCAGCTATTCCTCTGCCGGGTGCTGATCGGTATCGGCCTGGGCGGCGACTTCAGCGTCGGCCACGCGATGCTCGCGGAGTTTTCGCCGAAAAAACACCGGGGCGTGTTGCTCGGTTCATTCAGCGTTATCTGGACTTTCGGCTACGTCGCCGCGACCTTCGTCGGCACCGCGATGCTCAGCCTCGGTGATGACGCCTGGCGCTGGATGCTGGCTTCATCGGCAATTCCGGCGGCGCTCATCCTGATCGCGCGAATCGGCACACCGGAGTCACCGCGCTGGCTGGTCAATCAGGGGCGGATCGCCGAAGCACGGGCGATTGTCAAAAAACACCTGGGCGATAATGTCGAACTCGATGAAACCCGCTCCACCGAAACCCGTTCGGGCTACGCGGTGCTGTTCAGCCGCGAATACCGTAAGCGCACCGCGTTCAACTGCCTGTTCTTCGTCTGCATCGTGATGCCTTACTTTGCGATCTACACCTTTCTGCCGTCGATTCTGCAGAAGCTGGGCCTGGCGGAGGGCTTTGGCACCGAATTGATGCTGAACATGCTGCTGATCCTCGGCGCATTAACGGGCATCTGGTGCACGGTGAAGTTCTCGCGCCGAGGCTTCCTGATCAATTCGTTCATCATCCTTGCGGTAGCCTTGTTCCTGCTGGCGGCGTTACCGGGCAGCGCGGCCTTCCTGATGGTGCTGGTGTTTGGCGTGTTCACGCTGGTGTTATCAGCCGTAAGCAACCTGGTGGGCGTGTTCCCGGCCGAGAGCTTTCCGACCGAAGTGCGGGCCAGCGGGATTGGCCTGGCAACGGCAGTGAGTCGCTTGGGCTCGGCGGTCAGCACCTTCCTGTTGCCCATGAGCGTGGCGGGTATCGGCTTGAGCCCGACCATGGGCATCCTGGCGTCGATTCTCGCACTGGGCGCGATCATTTCCTGGGCCTGGGCACCGGAAACCAAATCCCTGACACTGAGCCAGGCGTGCAGGGCGCAGAGTCCGATGGAGAGCGCGGCGCCTGTGGCCACAAAAGTCGCAGCCCCAATCTAAAACCCATCACACACCCAATGTGGGAGCGGGCTTGCTCGCGAAAGCAGTGTGTCAGACAGCATAAATGCCAACTGATACACCGCCTTCGCGAGCAAGCCCGCTCCCACATTTGAACGTCGGTGTTTCAGGGATTGCTGACCAATCCCAACCAATCCGTAAACAACTGTACTTTCGACAGCCCCTGTTTGTCGTTCGCCACATCCAGCCAATACCCATATGGCCCGACCACTTCCACGGCAGTGATCGGCAACAGGCTGCCATTCGCCAGTTCCTTTTCAATCATCTGTCGGTCAATCACCGCCAGCCCACCACCGGCCAGTGCCGTGTGGATCACCTGGTCCAGCGTGCTGAACTCCAGCCCTTGCGCGGCATCGACATCCTCGCGGCCCATCGCCGCCAACCAGTTCTCCCAGACCTTCAAGCGTTTGCCGTCATGCAGGATGTGCAATAGCGCAAACTCCCGCAGATCCGGCGGCTGGCCATTGACGAACAACTCGGGGCTGGCCACTGCCATGTGCCGTTCCATCACCAGCAACTGACTGCTGCAATGGTTGGCCGCTTCGAGGCCGAAGCGGATGTGGCAGTCGATTTCCGCGAGGCTGTCGCTACCGTTCTGGTGGGTCACGCTGAGACTGATGTCCGGGTAGCGTTGGCAGAACGCGCGCAAATGCGCCGACAACCAGCGCGTCGCCCAGGTGGGTGGCGCGACGATGCGCAGGCGTTGGCGCAGGTTCGGCATACGCACCGCTTGCAGGGCACGTTCGACGTGGTCGAAGGCATCGCTCAATTGGGGGGAGAGGGCAAGGCCGGTTTGGGTCAGCGACAGGCCTTGGGGTGTGCGGATAAACAGCGCCACGCCGAGATAATCTTCAAGCTGCTTGATCTGACGGCTGACCGCGCCTTGGGTGACGTTCAGACCCAAAGCCGCCTGGCTGAAACTGCGATGCCGCGCGACTTCTTCAAAGACGCGCAGCATGTTGAGCGAGGGCAGTTGACGCATGAAGGGTGACTCCGGGCCGGCCTTCGACGCATTAATGCGTGGGCAGATTTATTGTTTTTGGTGGACATGTTGTAGTGCGTATCTGACTCCTCAGTGATGGGCTGATGCAAGTGTTGTTTATGCTATTCGCGAGCAGGTTCACTCCCACACGTTATGCGCTAAACCTGTGGAAGCGGACCTGCTGGCGAAGTCGTCCTCAAGGGCAACAAAAAAACCGGATCAGAAGTAGTACCCAATGTTCATGTACAGCTGGTTTTCCCACTGGTTACTGCCGCCAGCCCCCAAGCTCTGGGTGTAACTGCTGCCACCAATGTACGGGTCATTTTTTCCGTACAACCATTCCGTCGCGATCCACAGTTTGCTGAAGGAAAACGAGGTCCCGAGGATCAGCCGTTGCGACGTCTTGAACGCGTCGGCGGATTTATCGAAGGCGCTGTAGTTGGCGTACAGCTTCACACCGCTTATCTGGTCGAACAGGTATTTGCCGGCGACGTCATAGCTAAGGTCGGCGACGTACAAATTACCTCGACTGGCGACGTTGTAGGTGCCGTCGTACCCGCCGAGTGTGACCACTTCATCGCTGCCACGGTTGCGCGGCGACATCTGTTGCCGTGCCGCTTGCAGTTGCACGCCCCATGGGCCGTTCTTGCCGAGGTAATGCACGGCCACCGCGTTGCGGCGGCCATCGTTATCGGTGTCCTTGTTTTCCAGGGTCGAGGTCAGGCCGGAGATGCCAATTTCGGATTTCCACGCGCCGAGGTCCAGGGCTTTGGCCACGCGCAGCGCCACGGTATTGCGTTCCTGGTTGTCGCTCCCGTCGCCCACGTAGCTGTCGGCCCCGGACACCACGCTGGAATACGTCACCCCTTTGCTGGTGCCTTTACCTTGCCACGCCGGGCGTAGGTAGTAGCCGGCCTGGACGTTCCAGTCGCCACTTTGCTGGATGTACTTGGCGCCGACTTGTTGCACATCTTCCAGGCCGATGACGTTGCCCAGGGTTTCGTAAAAGGTGCTGCCGAAGTACGGCTGCAAACCGAATGGCACGGTATTAAGGCCCACCTGCACTTGCTGGTCGGGATTGAACTTGTAACCGACCCAGGCGAACTTGGCGAACTGGATATCGCCGTAGTTCTTGGTGTACTGGTAAGGATAGGAGCGCCCGTAGAAGCGGTACTGGGCCTCGCCGATCCAGGTGTCGGAGTTGTACTTGGCGCTGAGAAACACCGTGTCCAGGCCGAACTTCTGTATGTCCCGGTCCGGGTCATAGTCCCAGCGCGCCCGGATGGCGCCGCCGAGGTCAAGGTTGTCGGTGACCTGCACCGCCATGGCCGGGGCTGCGAAGGCGCCGAGCAGCGGAATGAGGGCGATGGTACGGACCGCAATCTGGGTAGTTGTGCGCACAGTAATACTCCTGGTTTTTTAGTTATCGTTGGCAACAGCAGCCCATGGCGCAGCGAACGCTGCTACCTGGGAAAAGGGTTGTTAACTCAGTTGGCTTACGGTCGGATCAGCCTCAGCGCGGGTTCGGCAACAGTCCCCGCTGGAATCGCCGAAGCGCCGGGGGCTGCCGCCAGCAGGGTCTGGGTGTAGGCGTTTTGCGGTCGCAACAACACCTGTTCGGCCGTGCCGTATTCCACCACTTCGCCCTGGCGCATCACCGCGATGTAGTCACTGATCTGCGCCGCCACGCGCAGGTCGTGGGTGATGAACAAGATGCTTAGGTTGAGGCGCTGTTGCAGCTCGGCGAGCAGCTCCAGCACCTGTTTTTGCACCGAGACATCCAGCGCCGAGACACTTTCATCCGCGATCAGCACTTCCGGGCGCATTGCCAAGGCCCGGGCAATGCCGATGCGTTGGCGCTGACCGCCAGAGAACTGCCGGGGCTTGCGCTTGAGGGCGTCACGCTTGAGCCCGACCTGTTCCAGCAGATCACCGGCCTCGGTCCACGCATCCTTGGCCGACAACCCGCGCAATTGCGCCGCGCGGGCGATGATGTCGCCGACCCGATGGCGTGGATTGAGCGAACCGTACGGGTCTTGGAAAATCATCTGAATCCGCCGCCGATTGGCCGCCAGCGCAGAACCGCGCAACGCGAGGAAATCCGTATCACCGACCCAGACGTGGCCGCTGTCGCTTTCCACCAGCCGAATCGCCGCTTTCACCAAGGTACTTTTGCCCGAGCCAGACTCGCCAACAATCGCCAGCGTCTTGCCCCGTGGCAGTTGCAGCGAGACATCCTTGAGCGCCGGGATCAACCTGCCGCCGACGTTGTAGGTTTTGGTCAGATGCTCGATGCGCAACGCCAGCTCACCGTCCACGCACGGTGCGTGCAGCTCTGGGTGCAGGGCCGGGACAGCGGCAATCAACTTGCGCGTGTACGGGTGTCTTGGCGCATTCAGGACTTGATCGCGCTCACCGATTTCCACCAGCACACCGCCCTCCATCACGGCGATGCGGTCAGCGATTTCCGCCACAACGCCGAAGTCGTGGGTGATGAACAGGATGCCGTGTTGACCACGACCGCGCAGGTCGCGGACCAGTTTCAGCACTTGGGCCTGTGTGGTCACATCCAGCGCCGTCGTCGGCTCGTCGGCAATCAGCAAGTCCGGGTTCATCGCCAGCGCCATGGCAATCACCACCCGTTGGCATTGGCCGCCCGAGAGTTGATGCGGGAAGCTGTTGGCAATCCGTGGCGGGTCGGGCAGTTGGGTCGAATCCAGGAGCGCGAGCATGCGTTCGCGGCGCTCTGTGGCGGGCATTTTCGGCGCGTGAATGTCGAAGATTTCCTCGACCTGCTGACCAATGCGAATCGCCGGATTCAGCGCTGCCATCGGCTCCTGGAAAATCATCGCAATGCGGTTGCCGCGCAACTGGCGCAGAGAGGGTTCGTCCATGCGACAGATGTCATTGCCGAGGAAATCAATCACCCCTTCGCTGTGGCGCAGGCCCTTGGCGTAGTCGCCCATGATCGCCGCCGAGAGCACCGATTTGCCGGAGCCGGACTCGCCGATCACGCAGAGAATTTCGCCCTTGCGTACATCCAGGCTGATGCCCTTGACCGCGTGGCTACGATCGGCGCCGGCGGGCAGTTCGATGGAGAGGTTTTCCACTCTCAATACTTGTTGATGACTCATGCTCAGCTCCTTGCGCCCTTCTGGGCGTGTTCGTCCAGACCATCCGCCAACAGGCTCAGGCCCAGCATCAGGATGGAGATGGCAATGCACGGGAAGATCACCAGGTGCGGGAAGGCGATGGCCATGCTGCGGCCTTCGTTGATCATGCCGCCCCAGTCAGGGGTCGGCGGTGGCAGGCCGAGGCCGAGGAAGCCAAGGGCGCCGATCATGATTGCGGTGTAGCCGATGCGCAGGCAGAAATCGACGATCAACGGGCCACCGCAATTCGGCAGGATTTCCACCAGCATGATCCGCAGCGATCCTTCGCCCTGGGTAATGGCGCTGAGCACGTAGTCCCGGGAGCGGATGTCGATGGTCAGCGCGCGCATGATCCGGAAGATCGCTGGGGCACTGGTGAAGGTCACCGCAATCAGAATGTTCAGCGCCGAAGCGCCCAGGGCGATGATGATCACGATGTACAACACCAGCACCGGGAACGACAACACGGTGTCGGCGACATAGGACAGCAGTGCATCGATCCAGCCATTGAAGTAACCGGCACACAGGCCCATGGCGATGCCGACGGCGAATGCGGTCAGCGTCGCCAAGATCGACCAGAACAGTACGGTGCGGGTGCCCCAGATCAGGCGCGAGAGAATGTCCCGGCCGATCATGTCGGTGCCCAGCAGGAAGCGCAGGCCGTCGCCATCCGGAGTCATCGGCGTCAGCAGCGGGGTGAAACTCTCCAGCGGGTCATGAGGCGCCAGCCACGGCGCGAACAGCGCCATCAGCACCCAGCCGCCGACCAGCAACAAACCGAGCAACGCCAGGGGATGTTTGAACGCGTTGAGGACGTTCATTGCCCACCTCCGCCAAGACTGCGCAAGGTAATGCGCGGGTTGAGCCAGGTGTAGGCCAGGTCCGAGAAAATTTTAGTCGCGCCGACGACGATGCCGCTGATCATCGCGCAGGCTTCGATCAGGTAGACGTCATGGTTCAACGACGCGGTGTAGAGCAGCGAGCCGAAGCCTTTGTAGGCGAAGAACACCTCGACCACGATCACGTTCGACAGCAGCCACGGGATGTACAACATGATCACGGTGATTGGCGCGATCAGCACGTTACGCAGCGCATGACGCAACACTATGCGTGAGGTCGACGCGCCTTTGAGCCGGGCAGTGCGGATGTACGGCGCCTGCATCACTTCGACCATCGAGGCACGCGTGATCCGCGCCAGATAACCGATGCCGAACAGACACAGCACCATCAGCGGCAACGCCAGTTCGACCGCATTGAAACCGTCGCTCATGCTGCTCACTCCTGGCAGCCAGTTGAGCCAGAACACGAAAATCGCCGAGACGAATACCGCGCTGGCGAAGTCCGGAATCGAGGTGGTGACGATCGACAGGAATGACACCAGTCGATCCACCGCCGAGCCCTGGCGAATCCCCGCGAGAATGCCCAGGGTCAACGCCACCGGCACCATCACCGCCAACGCCAGACCCGCAAGGGTCAAGGTTTGCGCGAGGTTCGGCAGCAGCAGGTCAATCACCGGCTCACGAAAGTGCACCGAAGTGCCCCAGTCGCCGCTGAGGAAATCCTTCAGCCACACCAGGTAGCGCCAAACGAAAGGTTGGTTGTAACCGTGCTCCACCAGCCATGCGGCGCGTTGGTCCGCAGCGGAGTAGGGACCGAGGACGTTGATTGCGACGTCCTCAATGTTCAGTTCCAGGGCCAGGAATACGATCACCGACACCGACAGCAACGTTGCCGCCAGCGCCAATAACTTGCGCAATAGAAATTCAGCCATGCTTGCACGCTCCGGCTAATCAAGGGATGGCGGCCCGCCGCAACTGAGTGGGCGGGCTCGTTCGGGGCGCTTGAATCAGGCGCTCAACCAGACTTGATCCATTGGGTAGAAGTCCGACGGGTGAACCTGAAAGCCCTGGACCTTCTTGCTCGCGGCGGTGAACTTGTCGCCCCAGAACGGCTGGACCATGACGCAGGCGTCTTGCAGGATCTGCTCGACGCTTTGCATGGCCACGGCCCTTTGCTTGGGGTCGATAATGCCCATGGCGTTATCCAGCGCGGCGTCGAACGCCGGGTCGCTGTAGTGGCTTTCATTCCAGGCCGCGCCGCTGCGGTAGGCCAGTTCCAGCGACATCACACCCAGCGGGCGGTGTGCCCAGTAGGTGAGGCTGAACGCGGCCTTGTCCCAGATCGGCCAGTATTGCGTGGCGGGGATCACTTTGAGGTTGATGCGGATGCCGGCCTCGGCGCAGTTCTGCTGGAGGATCTGCGCGCAGTCCTGTTCGTAGCGGCCCTGGGTGTTGCCGACGATCAGGTCGATGTCGATGCCGTTCGGGTGGCCGGCTTCGGCGAGCAGTTTCTTCGCACCCGCCACGTCCCGCGCACGTTTGGGCAGCGGGAAGTATTCCGGGTGGGACGGCGCGACATGATGGTCTTCGCCCAGGGTGCCCATGCCGCGATAGGCGATTTTCAGCATCTGCGCGTTGTCGGCGCAGAGCACCACGGCTTTGCGAATGCGCAGGTCGTCAAACGGTTTCTGGTCGCAGGCCATGCGCATGACAACGGTTTGCGCCGATTTACAGGTCAGCAGTTGCGCGCCGGGCAAGCGTTTGGCCAGGTCGAGTTCGGCCACGGTGACCCGGTACAACACGTCCACTTGCCCGGCCTGCAACGCCGCGAGGTGGGTGGAGATGTCGGTGCCCATGTCGACGTAGCGCAGTTCGTCGAGGTTGGCAGGTGTGCGCCAGTAATCGACACGCTTGGCGAAGGTCGCCTGCTTGTTGACCGCGAACGACACCAGTTTGAACGGCCCGGTGCCAAGCGGGTTTTTCGCCCAGTCGTCACCGGCCTTGAAGCTGCGGTGCACGATGGCGCAAGTGAAGGCATTGAGCATTTCCGGGATCGCCAGCATCGGCCGTTTGAGCACCAGGCGGAACTGGAAGTCACTGACTTTCTCGAAGGCTGTGATGTCCTGGAACGCGGTGCGGTTGACCGACTTGGAGTCGGCGGCAATCCAGCGCTCGATGTTGTGCTGCACGTCCTCGACGTTGAAGGTGTCGCCGTTGCTCCACTTCACGTCCTGGCGCAGGTTGAAGGTCCAGGTTTTCAGGTCGTCGGACGGGCTCCAGCTCTCGGCCAGGTACGGGTGGGTGATGTTGTCGGCATCGACCCAAGTCAGGAATTCTAGGCTGTTGCGCAGCAGATTCGAGGCTTCGATCCAAGTAATCAGCATCGGGTCCTGGATTTCCTGGATCGCGCAGGCAAACCGGAGGCTGCCACCCTGGCGCGGCGTTACCGCGTCAGCGGCGTGGGCCGAATTACCGAGCAGCGCGGAACCGAGGAAGGTGCTGGCGCTGGCGGCGGTGATGCCCAGCAGCGCGGCGGTGCGCAGGAATTGGCGACGATTGATCGCGCCACTTTTGACTTGGGTGCACAGGTCGTTTACCGCTGGATGCGGCAAGGCGCCGTCCAGTGTCATTAAGTCTTTCATATGCCTCTCCGATAACGTGCAAAAGTGCGTTTTTCGACTGGCCGCAAATGGGGCGAGCAGCAGACGCGGTCGGTTCCATGAACCGAGGCTGTCAGTGGCCGGCAGCGCGAAGGCGCAGGCGTGACAGGCGTGAAGCCGGCAGTAGAACAAGGCGCAACGAGATCAAAAGGGCGGAGGCTGGGTATGACATAGGGCTGCTCTCATGTTGTTTTTATTAGAGATGCCCGCAGTTTTGTCATCTGGGCAACGATCGACAAACGATAAATTCAACGCTGAAACGTTCGATAAATGCATGTTACTGACCGTAAGAAAGGCTGCCGCTTGAGCTAGACAGGCCGGACGGGGGGACGCGCGGGTACGAAACACTGCGCGATGGCCGCAAACGCCCCTTGTTCCGGGTGGGAACAAGGGGAAAAACGGACGGTGTCGAAGGAGGTTACGGCGCCGTCCGGGGCAACTCATCGCGGCATCAGGCGCGGATCGAACGGGTAGTCCGACAGCAATTCGATGCCGTTTTCGTGGATGTAGATCTGCTCTTCGAGCTTGACCCCTTCGCCGCCCGCATCGTGGCCAATGTAGCTTTCCACGCAGATGGTCATGCCGGCTTCGAATACGCCGTCGTAGCCCAGCGCGTCGATGTCTTCGCGGTGCACCACGTACGGGTATTCACCCGTCATGCCAACCCCGTGGGCCAGGGCGAAATAGCGGTTGGCCTTGTAGTTGTCCGGGATGCGCCAGGCCAGCTCGGCGTACTCCTTGAAACTGCGACCGGCCTTGAGCATTTCCATGTTGGTCTGCACTTGTTCGTAAGCCAGTTTGTACAGCTCCTGTTGCTTGGCGGTGGCGGCTTGCTCGCCACAGAGGAACGTTCGCGAAAAGTCGGCGTAGTAGCCGAAACGCCCGACCACGTCCGTGTCCAGCGCTACCAAGTCACCGGCCTCGATGGGCCGGGTGCTGCATTCCTGGAACCACGGATTGGTGCGCGGCCCGGAGGACAGCAGGCGGGTTTCGACGTAGTCGCCGTCGGTGGCGATCACGTGCTGGTGCAGGTGCGACCACAGTTCGTTTTCGCTGATGCCCGGCACCAGTTTGCTTTCCATCAAGCGCACGCCGGCCTCGGTGGCGCGCAGGCTGGCGCGGATCATCTTCAGCTCGTTCGGCACCTTGATGCAGCGCGCGCGCTCCAGTGGTTCCTGGGCGTCGAAGATCTGGTAGCCGAGTTTTTGCAGTTCAAACGCTGCGGCCGAGGTCGCGCTTTCGATGGCGATCCGTTTGTTGCTACCACAGTGCTTGCGCACCAGTTCATCGATTTCAGCGGCCCATTCGGCGGTGACGTTGGTAAGGAAGCTGTCGCAGAAGTAATAGGAGATGGCTTTGGCCGGGCGCACTTCGTCGACGGTGTTGAGCTGTTCTGCCAGGTGCAGACAGCCGCCGAATTCGAAGACCACCACCGGGCCTTCTGCCGGGATGAAGGCGTACCGTGCCGGGTTGCGCGCCGAGTATACCTGCATGTTGCGCGAGCCGGTGGCGTAGCGCATGTGGGTCGGGTCGAACAGCACGCACGCGGCGTAGTCACGTTTTTTCAGTTCGTTGCGCACCCGTTGCAAACGGTCGAGCTGGATCTGCTGGATCTCGTCGTACGTCGGTTCGCAGTCGGCGGGGTTGCGGTTAGGGCCTGACAGACTCATGGGGGTGTTCCTCGCAGGGCAATACGGTTGGTTTTTTCTAGGAATTCTTGGGTGGATCAGTCGAGCAACTGGTCGCTGCGCACCAGGTTGCGTTCGGCTTGCAGATGGGCTTCGGACAGGCGTCCGTAAAGCTGCTTGGTGCGCTGGGCGCGGCCGATGATTCCGGGTTTTTCGGAGTAGGCGAAGATCGCCGTATTACGTTCAGTAGCGCCTTCGACGCGGGTTACCCGGTGCACTGAGAAGCGACCCTTGAAAATCTGCAAATCGCCTGGGTTGAGCTCCAGTTCCTGTACTCGGCTGCGGTCGTCACCGCGCACCACGCTGCCGACGGCGCCTAGGTTTTCCTGGGTCCGCGTACGGATCATCGGTGCGTACTCGAACAGGCCGCCAGCCTCAGGCTTCTGGGTCATCATGCTGACGATGAATTCGTTGGTATCGAAGTGCCAGGGCTGCTCGGTGCCTTCGGGCATCACGTTGATCACCAGCCCGGCGAACGGGTCGGCGTATTCGAAAATCTCCGGCTCGTTGAGGCAGGCACCGATAAATCGCTTCATCATCGGCGAGACGTACAGGCGATGAATGATCGCGTCCGGGGCAATCATGTCTCGGGTGACAAAACCGCTGGTGCGCTCCATGAATGTGCGGCGCGGATCATCCTGGGGCAGGGCGGGGTCGTCTTCGGTGAAGTAGGCGTTGACCTTGCGCACCGAATAAAAGGTCTTGCCCGACAGCGCCTGACCCTCGGTACGCGCCTGTTCCAGCGCCTCGGGCCGCAGGAAGTTCTTCAGCAGGCAGCAACCGTCCTCGGCCAGTTCGGCACGAGCGTGTTCGATCAGCGCCTGCAACCGGACATGGCCCGAATCATGTATGGGGTACAACTCGGTATTTATAATGTCGCTGATATCGCCCACTTCGGCGTCGGCAAGTTGAAGGCTCATGCAAGTCTCCTGAAACTATCAATTAACAGTGTTTGGCGTTGAATCGATAGTTGCTCAAAGAGGTGCGAAGTGGAAATTACAAGTTGTGATCGAATCCATCGGCAGGGGCGATAGTTATGTCAGGCGAACTGGATGGGACGTTACTTAAAGTGTTTGTTGCGATTATCGAGTGCCACGGATTTTCTGCGGCGGCCGAGCGTCTGCACAAAACCCAATCGACCATTAGCCAGAGTTTGCAGCGCCTGGAAGAGATCGTCGGCACGCCGTTGGTCCAGCGCACCAGTCGCTCGGTGAGCCTGACACCGGGTGGCGAGACGTTTCTGATCTATGCGCGGCAGATCCTCAAGCTGCATGCCGATGCGATCAACGCCGTGCAACTGCCCGATGAGCAGGTGTGCATTCACGTCGGCATGCCCGAGGACTACGCCCAGTTTTGCCTGGCCGAGGTGTTGCGCGACTTTCAGGCGCAGTTTCCCCAGGTGCGGCCGGACATATGTTGCGAGATGTCGACGGCGCTGGTCAGTCGCTTGCAACGCGGTGAACTGGACCTGGTGCTCGGTGTGCAACACGCCAATCTGCAGCTGGGTGAATATCTGTGCGACGAGCCGCTGGTGTGGGTGGCGGCTGAGGGGTGGTGCGCCGGAGCGGACGTCTCGGTGCCTCTGGCAGTGTACGCCGAGGGCTGCGCCTTTCGAGCCAATGCCGTGCGGGCGCTGGCCGAGGCCGGGCGGGCATGGCATGTGGTTTACACCAGCCAGAGCCCGCGTGGGATAGGGATTGCCATCGAACAGGGCCAGTCGGTCGGTGTCACGGCGCGGCGCCTGGTGCCGCCGGGTTGGAAGGTGCTGGACGCGGCTCAGGGCTTTCCGCCGATTGAGCCGGCGCGGTTGATGTTCTGGCGCTCCACTCAGTGCGAGGCGTTGGCGGTGGAGGCCTTGGTGGACATTCTGTCGCGTCGCTTGGGCCGCTCAGAGTGGCTGGCCGAGCGCCGGCTCACAGCGTTGACGGCGGGCCATCAGCCTCAGCAATAACAGGCTGGCGGTGACCCAGCAGACGATCCAGCCGTGCACCAGATCAAACTGCCCGGTGGCCTGCAGCAACCAGCCGCACAGCCAGTTTGCGCTGGCGCTGCCCAAGCCATAACCGACCATGCTCAGACTCACCACTTGCAGGCTTTGCACCGGGCTCAAGCGTGCGCTGAGGTAGGCGGCCATCAAGCCCCAGACAGGGAAATAGAACAGCGCGAACAGCCCGGCCGCCAGCCAGGTCAGATTCAAGCTTGGTTGCCAGAGCAGGGCGAGCATCGCCAGGCCGAAGGCGCTGATACTCAACGCCATCACCCTTAATGCCCCCCAGCGATCGGCGAGTGAACCCAACAACAAACCGCCGACTGCCCCGCCAATCCCGATCAGTGTCCACAATGAGCCGGTGATCTGTGCGTTGGCGCCCAGCCGTTCACTGGCAAACGCCGAGAGAAAATTCAGGAAGGGGCCGCTGATCCCGCCAATAAAGGCGCTGAGCAGCAGTATGTGCAGCGCCACCGGGTATTCCAGGCACAGCTTCAACCATTGCCTGAGTATCCGGCGCAGCGACGGCGCGCTGCTTTTGTTGATGCGCTGGCCTGTCGCCAACGGCGCCAGGACCCAAAAGGTCAGTAGGGTGACCATCAGCGTCAGCCCGGCGCAAATCAGCCAGAAGTGCCGCAGCGAGATGCCCTGCAACAGGGCGATCAGCATGCCGTTAAGGCAGATCGCAAACGCCGCCCCCGACGATGCCAGCCCCAGCACACGGCTGCAGTGGGAGGCGGGGATCACTTCGCTGGCCAGTGCTGCGATGGCATTCCAGTTCGCCACCGCGCAGGCCGAGACCAGTGCCAGGCATACTGCGTACGGCAGCACCCACGGGGTGGCGACCGCCAGGGCCAGCAGCGCCGGGCTCAAGGCCATCGTCAGCCGTACCATATTACGCGGGCTGATCCACGCCGCGGCGATGCCACTGACAATCGAAGCGCCCATGTAGAACAGTTGCAGTAGCGCGGCGATGAACGCGGCCTGGCTGTAGCTCAGATCGAACACCTGGCGAATCTGGGGTAATAAGGCCGAATAAAGGAAAATACTGAAGCCGTGGGTGGTGGCGTTACACGCCGTAAAGATAAGCGCCAATAAAACAGTACTTCTTGTGGATGAGTGTGTGTTGATTGGCATGTGGTTGGCTCGGTCAGTTTAATTGCTATGGAATGGGGCGCAGGTGAAAGAACTGCCCTATGTAAGTGCGTTAACTTAAACGGGTATTTAATTGAATAAGACTAGCGCCTATATAAATAAAACAGCCAGTGCTTAATAGTCGTGAGTGTGCTGCGAAATACTCATGCTATTTATACGTCAGCGACAGTGGCAGGGCTGAAACCGACATAATTGAATATTGCCAATTACCTGCGGCGAGGGAGCAAGGGAATCGGCCTGCACAACACAAAAATGCATGTTACTCGGGAAATTTCCTGCAAGCCGTGGGATGCTTGTGGCTCGTCAGCCCCAGCGCGAGTCCTGTCCATGAAACGCAAAATGCCCGCGCTCAATGCGCTCAAAGCCTTTGAAGTGGCCGGTAGTACCGGCAGTTTTACCCGGGCGGCGGAGCTGCTCAACGTCACGCAAAGTGCCGTCAGCCGCCAGGTGCGGCAGCTCGAAGAACAGCTTGGCGAGAATCTGCTGGAACGCCGGCATCACCACCTTGAGCTGACCAGCGCCGGCCGGGTTTTGCTGCGGGCGCTGCATCAATCCTTCGACAAAATCGAGCTGACGGTGCGTAGCATCCAGCAGAAGTCCCACGCCAATCGCCTGCACATCAACGCACCGCCGACCTTCACCAGCCGCTGGCTGATGCCCCGCCTGGGGCGGCTGCGGGAGAAACACCCCGAATTGGAACTGAGCATCACCACGCGTTTGCAGGACAGCCTGGCAGAAACCAGCACCCTGGACTGCGCGATCCGCTTCGGCGATGGCGAATGGGATGGGCTGGACAGCTCGCTGCTGCTTCAGGAACGGCACATTGCTGTGTGCGCCCCGTCGTTGTATGCGCGGGAAGCGAGCGAGGGTGAAATCGACCTTAATCGCCTGACCTTGCTGCATGTGTTGGCCAGGGAAGACCAGCGTTATCTGACCTGGAAACACTGGCTCGACGCGGCGAAAATCAGCGGCGTGGATACCCAGGGCGGGTATGAATTCGACCTGCTGGACCTGGCGATTCGTGCGGCCACCGACGGCTTGGGTATCACCATTGCCGATTGGCACATGGTTGCCCCGGAGCTGGCCAGCGGGCAGTTGACCCAGGTACTGAACGTGCATGTGGAAGGGCATCAATCCTACTGGTTGGTGACTCGGCCGGAGCAGACTGTGATGCCGCAATTGCAGGTGTTCGCCCAGTGGTTGCAGGAAGAAATCTGGTTGGCGCAAAGGCAGCTCGAACCCTCCACCGCCGCCAGTTGACCCCCTCAACCTTCACGGGAAATTTGACTCCTTCTCGGGTAACCTGCATTTTTTGAATGTTACCCCGCTCAATAAATCGTTTGTTCTACCCCCTCAGGATGCCAAAACTGCGGGAACTGGATAAAAACAACGATGGGCGATTCACATGCGACTTGAGCGAAACTTTGTAAACGGTCACTTCATTGAGCCTGCCAGCGATGCGCTGATTGCGGTCTACAACCCTGCCACCGAAGCGTTGGTCGGTAAGGTCTCTGCCGCCACCAGCGCTGAAGCAACCGCCGCCGTCGAGGCTGCCGCCGCCGCCCAGAAGCGCTGGGGCAAGCTCACCAGCATCGAACGCGCTGAGCACTTGCGCTCATTCGCCGACGCCTTGGAGGCCTGCGCCGAGAGCATCGGTGCCGCCTTGGCCGCCGAGTCCGGCAAAAGTGTCAGCGACGCCAGCAACGAAGCCCGTTACGCCGCGCAAATCACCCGTTACCACGCCGAATGGGCGCGGCGGATCGAAGGCGAGATTATTCCCAGCGATACCCCGAACGAAAACCTCTTCCTGCACCGCGAGCCGATTGGTGTGGTCGCGTGCCTGATTCCGTTCAACTACCCGGTCTACACCTTGCTGCGCAAAATCGCCCCGGCTCTTATTGCCGGTAACACCGTGGTGGTGCGCCCGAGTAACAACACCCCGACCTCGGCGTTTGAAATCGCCAAGGCTGTGCAGCAATCCGGTTTACCGGCCGGCGTGGTCAACATACTGACCATGGACCATGCCACCGCCGCAACGGTCTGCACCCACGCAGCCGTCGGGTTGATCACTCTGACCGGCAGCGTCAACGCCGGGCGCATCGTGCTCGATTATTGCAAGGCCAACATCGCCAAGCCGTCCCTGGAACTGGGCGGCAAAACCCCGGCAATCATTGAAGCTGACGCTGACCTTGAAGCCGCCGCCAGCGCCATCGTCGCGTCCAAGACCACTCACTGCGGTCAGGTATGCACGGCGGTGGAGCGGGTTTACGTGCAGGAAAGTGTCTACGAGCAATTTCTCGCGTTGCTCAAAGCCAAAATCAGCGCCGTTAAGTTTGGCGACCGTGCTACCGACGCCAGCCTGATGGGCCCGTTGGTCAACGCAAGCTCGCAGCAAAACATCCACGCCATGGTCGAGCGCGCCGTCTCCGACGGTGCGGTACTGGAAACAGGCGGTTTCATTCCTGAGGGCAACGGCCATTTCTACCCGCCGACGCTGTTGAGCAACTGTCGCCAGGACATGGAAATCATCCAGGAAGAAATCTTCGGCCCGGTGCTGCCAGTGCTCAAGTACCGCGACATCGACGAAGCGCTGGCCATGGCCAATGATCACCAGTTCGGCCTGTCGTCGGTGCTGTACACCGAGAGCTACCGCACCACCCTGAAAGTCGCCAACACCATCGAAGCCGGCGAGTTGTACGTCAACCGGACCCCGGCCGATCCGTACCAGGGCTTCCACGCTGGATGGAAACGTTCGGGCCTGGGCGGGGATGACGGCAAGCACGGCATGCTCGAATTCACCCAGACCCGACTTGTGGTGATGAAGTACTGATCCACCTGCAATACGCCTCATGCCACACCTATAAAAACAATTATTGGGGCGCCCGGACCACCGGGCTGCCCGAGGTCTCATAGATGTCCAAGCCTGCAACCTCTGTTGCCGCTGTTCAGGGTTCGAACGCGGGTGCAAAAAGCCGCAGTGACAAGGGAAGTCGCTACATCCAGTTAATGCTGTTGGTGCTGGCCGCCGGGGCGATCTACCCGATCCTGTACCTGCGTCAGGTCTACCAGACCACCATGCTCGAGGTGTTCCAGATCAACCACAGCGAGCTGGGTTATCTGTACTCGATGCTCGGGACGATTTTCCTGCTCAGCTATTTGCCGAGCGGTTGGTTGGCCGACCGGATCGCGCCGCGGTTTTTGATTTTCTTTTCGCTGGTGGCCACCGGAGCCCTGGGGCTTTGGTACTCCACGGCGCCCTCGATGACCGGTTTGATGATCATCTTCGGTTGCTGGGGCCTGACCACCGGCCTGACGTTCTGGGCCTCGGTGCTCAAGCGGGTGAAGATGATTGCTCATCACACTGAACAGGGCCGGTTCTTCGGCATCCTCGACGGCGGTCGCGGCCTGGTCGAGGCGTTGCTCGCAACGGTCGCCCTGGGGCTGTTCGCATTCGCCACTGAAACCCGTGGCGAGTCCGCCGCTGAAGGTTTCAAGCACGTGGTCTACCTCTACGCCTTCACCTGTATCGCCATCGGCTGTGTGCTGGTGCTGATCAAGGACCCGAAGTCGATGGAGGACACCGCGCCAGTGGAAAAGGGTAAATACAACCTGCTCAGCGACCTGACCACACTGGTGAAAATCCCCGAGCTGTGGCTGGTGACGGCCATCGTGTTCTGCGGTTACCACATCTTCTGGGCGACCTACAGCTTCTCCGACTATTTGCAGGGCGGCGGCATGACCGCCGTCATGGCCGGCACTATCACTACCATTAAGTTGTGGATGCGCCCGATTGGCGGTATCGGTGGCGGCTGGCTTGGTGACAAGTTCTCGAACATTTCGGTGTTGATCGTGGCGCTGTTCCTCGCGACGTTGGCGATGGTCGGCCTGATCGTGTTCCCGGCACTCAACAGCATTGGCCTGTTGATCGGTACGGTGATTTTCATCGGCCTGATGACTTACGCGATTCGCGGTTTGTACTGGGCGATCCTGGACATGTGCAACATTCCGCTGCGCATCACCGGCCTGGCCATCGGCATTGTCTCGGTGGTCGGTTACCTGCCGGACGCCTTCATTCCATTGATCAACGGCTACCTCACCGAACACTTCCCCGGCGCCCTTGGTTACAAGCTGTACTTCGGCTACATCGCCTCCGTCGGCCTGGTCGGGACTCTCGCGGCCCTGACCTTGCGCGCGCGTATCAATCGTCAATCTTCGAATAAAACAGGTGCCTGAGATGAAAATCGTCGCCCTTGAAACCCATATCGTTGCCGTCCCGCCACCGCACATCGGCGGCATGTATTGGCTGTTCGTCAAGCTCAAGACCGATTGCGGCATTGAAGGTGTCGGCGAAATCTACGCTGCGACCTTCGGCCCCAAAGCCATGCTGCCGATCATCGAAGACGTGTTTGAACGCTACCTGCTCAACCACGACCCGCATCACATCGAGCGCTTTTTCCGTCAGGCCTATTCGAGCGGTTTTACCCAGCGTCCCGACCTGACCATGATGGGGGTGGTCAGCGGCCTGGAGATGGCCTGCTGGGACATCATCGGCAAAGCGGCGAACAAGCCGGTCTACGAGTTACTCGGCGGCAAGGTCAACGAGCGTTTGCGTTCCTACACCTACCTGTACCCGGTCAACAGCCAGGGCGAGTACGACTACGACGACCCGGACCTGGCTGCCGAATGCGCCATCGAGAACATGAATAAAGGCTTCACCGCGGTGAAGTTCGACCCTGCCGGGCCGTACACCGCGTACTCCGGGCACCAGATTTCGCTGGAAGTGCTGGAGCGCTGCGAAACCTTCTGCCGCAAGATCCGCGAAGCGGTGGGCGACAAGTGCGACCTGCTGTTCGGCACCCACGGGCAAATGGTGCCGTCCTCGGCGATTCGCCTGGCCAAGCGCCTGGAGAAGTACGACCCGTTGTGGTTTGAGGAGCCGGTGCCACCGGGGCAGGAGGAGGCGATGGCGCACGTCGCGGCCAAGACCACCATTCCGATTGCCACTGGCGAGCGGCTGACCACCAAGTACGAATTCTTCAAGCTCTTGCAGGCCGGCGGTGCGTCGATTCTGCAAATGAACGTCGCCCGTTGTGGCGGGCTGCTGGAAGCCAAGAAGATCGCGAGCATGGCCGAGGCCTATTACGCGCAGATCGCGCCGCATCTTTATAACGGGCCGATTGGCGCTGCGGCGAGTTTCCAGTTGGCAACCTGTACACCGAACTTTCTGATCCAGGAAAGCATCATGACCTGGGGCGGTTTTCACGCCGAAGTGCTGACCAAGCCACTGCAATGGGAGGACGGCTACATCATCCCGTCCACGGAGCCCGGCCTTGGGGTGGAGCTGAACATGGAGGTGGTGCGCAGGCATTCGCCCTACACCGGTGAGCGTTTGCACCTGCAAATGGCGCCGACTCCGGCAGACGTCAAAGACACATCGCCGGCCAGAGGCTGACGGGATTTCCCGCGCCTCACGTGTGGGAACGGGTGTTTTTTTGGATAACGACTTACGCGGTAACCGTGCATGACATACGACTACATCATCGCTGGCGCCGGCGCGGCCGGCTGTATCCTCGCCAACCGGCTATCGGCCTCCGGCAAACACACGGTGCTGCTGCTGGAAGCCGGCGGTAAGGACAGTTCGCTGTGGTTCAAGATCCCGGTCGGCTTCGCCAAGATGTATTACAACCCGACCTTCAACTGGATGTACTACAGCCAGCCGCAAAAGCAGCTCAACAACCGTGAAATTTATGCCCCGCGCGGCAAGGTCCAGGGCGGTTCCGGCTCGATCAATGCGATGGTCTACGTCCGTGGCCAGGCCCATGACTTCGACGACTGGGCCGCCAACGGCAACGATGGCTGGGGTTTTAAGGACGTGTTGCCGTATTTTCGCAAACTGGAAAATCACCCGTCGGGCGAAAGCGAATATCACGGCGGCAGCGGCCCGATCAGCATCACTCCGATGAAGGGAGAGACCCATCCAATCTGCGATGTGTTTCTCAAGGGTTGCGATGAACTCGGTTACCCGCAGAGTGACGACTTCAACGGGCCGAAATTCGAAGGCTCGGGTATCTACGATGTCAACACCAAGGACGGCCAGCGCAGTTCCAGTAGTTTTGCGCATCTGCATCCCGCACTCAGCCGCCCGAATCTGACGGTCGAGCATTACGCACTGGTGGATCGGGTATTGTTCGAGAACGAGCGGGCCAGCGGTATTTCCGTGACCCAACACGGCGTGGCCCGCACCTTCCAGGCGCGCAAGGAGGTGATCCTCTGCGCCGGTGCCGTTGACACACCGAAGATTCTGCAACTATCCGGTGTCGCCGATCAGGCGTTGCTGGCCAGGCACCAGATCCCGCTCGTCAAACACCTGCCGGCGGTGGGGCAGAACCTTCAGGATCACTTGTGCGTCAGCTACTACTACAAGGCCAACATTCCGACGCTTAATGACCAGCTCAGCTCGCTGTTCGGGCAGTTCAAGCTCGGCCTTAAATACCTGCTGACCCGCAAGGGTGCCTTGGCGATGAGCGTCAACCAGGCCGGTGGTTTCTTCCGTGGCAACGAGTCGCAGGCCAACCCGAACCTGCAACTGTACTTCAATCCGCTGTCGTACCAGATCCCGAAAAACAACAAGGCCAGCCTCAAGCCCGAGCCGTATTCCGGCTTCCTGCTATGTTTCAACCCGTGCCGGCCGACGAGTCGTGGGCATATCGAGATCCAGTCGAATAACCCCCGAGACGCTGCGCTGATCGATCCCAATTACCTGAGCACGCAAAAGGACATCGACGAAGTGATCCAGGGCAGTCGGCTGATGCGCAAAATCATGCAGGCGCCGGCCTTGAAAAGCATCACGGTTGCTGAAGTCCTCCCGGGGCCGGTGGTCGAAAGCGATGAACAGATGCTGCAGTACTTTCGCGAAAACAGCGGTTCGATCTACCACCTGTGCGGCTCGTGTGCGATGGGGGCGGATGTACAGAAGTCAGTGGTCGATAAACGGCTTAAAGTCCATGGTCTCGATGGTCTACGCATTGTCGATGCGTCGATTTTCCCCAATGTGACGAGCGGCAATACCCACGCCGCAGTCCTGATGGTGGCGGAGAAGGGCGCCGACCTGATTTTGCAGGACGCCTGATTCGTTGCCGTAGTGATTGAACGTCTGCCGGTTTGTTTTTGTTTAACCTGAGTAGTCGACAATACGAAAGCTGGGGTCGAACCCTTGATCCAACTGACAAAGAGGGACGGAGCTTAAGCTTAGACTGGGGGCATCCTTTTCAATCCATCCAAAGCATGCCCTCAGATATGCCCCCACTGTAGCAATCCACTGGAAGTGAACGGAGCTCCATGGTTTATGGAAAGGCAAAAATGATCAGATAAACAGCCTGTCCGACGACACCTAAAGACTCTCAGGGTCGCCAAAAAACATTGTGACTAGGCTCTAGCGCAGTATTTTCAGGCCGGAAAAACCAAAATATGCCCCCAGTTTTGCCCCCATTCACATCGGGTGCGCGAGCGATCGCGAATGGCGACTCCTGACACGGACTGGGGTGGCAGTGGCTGGTATTCAGTGCGCCTCCGTATACTGGATGAGCAACCCTTATCTGGCAAATCCTTGCTTGTTCGGAAGAGGAAATGGGTAATGAGTCGATATCTTCAAGCGGAGATGTCGGGTCTGTTTCTCGGCACCTATCTGAAATTGGCTTGCGAGATGCTCGTGCTCTGCGTGATGTTGCGAGGGCAGTGGTTGCTAGCGGCACCGATCCGCGTGTCTATCGGCAGCTGGACCTAATGCCAGGTGCCTAGACACGGAATCAGCATTGAAAGTGGTGGGCAACGTTGAACATCGTGTTTCTGGTCGTGGATCTCGATAGTCCGGTCGGGCCTAGAACCTCGCGCTTCAATTGGCCGCCGAGTCGGCTGGCAGCGTGGGGGCTCAGGTTGAGATGTAGAGGGCGCGTCTTACCTTCGTTGTTCCTGGCCAGTTATGCTGTTGGGCCCGCTCGGTGATCAGTCATTAGGCAAGTGCAACTGCACTTCCATGGCGTCATGGAGGAGTCTGACGACCTCGATCACGTCGCCGTCTCCCACACGATATAACACGATATGTCGCGGACTTTTGACCACGCCATGAAGTTGTTTGGCCTGCTGGCGTGAGTAGATGAGGTGATAGCTGCGAAGGCCCGGTGCAAGCTCATCGCGGTCGTGGCTGCCAACGCGATAAGGCGTGTCGTCAATCGCTTGCAGCGCCGCGAGGATCAGCGCCTGGTAGCGCTGGCGTGCTTGATCGCCGAACTGCGCTTGCGAGAGCCTGAGGATGTCGACAATGTCTGTGCGCGCAGCGTTGGAAATTCGATACTGCGGCATGCTCAGTGTTTCTCGCTTGCGGGGATCGTTGCCTCCAGGCTCAAGCCCTCAAGGTAGTGCTCCAGATCCCCTTCGCTCAACTGAGTAAAGCGCCCGTGCTCAAGATCCATGATGCCGATCGAGGTCGCCTGACGCAGGGCTTCAATTTTGGCGGTGTCTTCGGCGACGCGTTGTTCCAATAGCCGCAAACCTTCGCGCATCACTTCGCTGGCATTCTGATAACGGCCGGACTGCACCAGGTCATGGATAACCTGTTCCTGGTGAGGGGTGAGCACAACGTTTCGCGTCGCCATAATTAGCTCCAGCTTTGGGCAAACAGGTACTTTCGACTATTGGCATATTATGCCATTTTGCCCGCGAACACATCGTTTGGGATTTGGATCTGACGGACTGTGTCGTACGGCGTCATCCTTTGCTCCATTCGAAAAAAGGCTGTCGCAGGGGGGGCGTTGTGGACATCTTGGTTAGTGTGGAACTTGGGCTGTCAGTTTGGCCAAGTCTTTTTGATGTGTCCGGCGGTCACTCCGATCGTTTGCAGCGCTCCGCGGACAGTGTCGCCAGTGTCTATTGAATATTCACTATCTGATGTCCTTGAGCGCCTGTACCAAAGACAACTCGCCTTGAAGGCGGCCATAATTGAGTTGACCTGAGGGCTGAACGCCGGGGTGCGACGGACATTGTTTCGACTCCAATGAAAGGAGTCGAAAGCGTAGCAGCGGGGGAGGGCAGACGTCCTAAGGCAGGCGCGAGGTAAGTGCACGAACTGTCTTGGAGTGAGTGACAGCAATCGGCCAGAAGCAGTACTTAGAAAAAGTATAGAAAATCCAGAGGCGATTCATGCGCTGTCGCGGCTACGAAGCTCTGTTGATGATGACGGCTTGTGAAGTCGCCTGGCTGCCCCATCTCGAATGCAAGACAATCACAGGCGTGGAATCAAACGTTGAAGCTCAACGATGTAATTAAAGACTGCATAACCCTCAAGCTCGATGGCCGCGCGACTGATGGCGCGATACAAGTCTTCGGCGGCAATTTCCTTTCCGAACAAAAGCCGGTATTGCCGATTGAGGTTCGGGACAGGGAAACGCTGCTGTGGATGATGCAAGGGGCAGACGACGTTCATATTTACGTGGCCTCGGGAGTGTTTCATTTTAACGCCCTCTACAAACCGGCCGACAGGTTTCCTGCGGCGAGAATCTATTACCTAAAGACCGAAAACTTGCTAGACGTCGGCAGCGTTGGCGTAGTTCTCGAGAGAAACGGATTAACCCTCAAGCCGATCGACGACGCTGGTTTCTCCAAGCTTATCGACGATCGTGACTATCCTCAGCGCTTCAGCACCTGGCGCCAGGAGCGCGACAGTGAGACCCGCTCATTTGAGGGGCTTTTTAATGGCCGTCGCAAAAATACGGCGGTGGACGGAGCGATCTGGCTTTCATCCAATGGCAAGTGTTTGGTGTGCGGAGCAGAAACAAATCGGGTGTCAACGACCACGGTACAGGGAGGCTCAGGTCTGATAATCGGATTGCAACTTTGCTCGACACATGAAGCAGAGGCGCAAGAGCAATCAACGTTGCTGAACTATGTAGCCAAGCATCTGGGTGGGATGGTGATGTTCGACAATTTCCAGCAAGTAAGCGCGAGTGAGGCACAGGAACTGGCATGCGAGGCGCTCAAAACGGAACTCGACTGCACCGTTGAGAAAGTGCAAGACCAAACCATCACGGCCAGAAGGCCTTCCGGGGTGGCCGTTATCGTCAGGTACGTATCGCCCATGAATTACGCTTACAACGTTCAAGCGCCCGACGGAACGAATTTGTCGCGAGTCGACTCGGCTAACCATCATAAGGTGCCCTACGGTCCAGACCATCTCCATCCTGACCTGAGAAAGTCCAAGAAGAAGATCGTCGAGTCGAGCTTTACTTATGGGAACGTTGGGATGGATGTGAAGCTGATCAGAAAGATGATCCTGGACGCCGAAACTAAATTGATGGGTTCGAGTGAATGATCTGTAAGCTGGTCTCGCGCGCGAATCGAGCAGCATCTTGATCGCCGCTTGTTATTGCCAGCGCAAGATTGACCCAGTTACCGACATTTCACTGACCCAGACTCCTACCTTGTTAACCATTACCAATGTTGGATTTTTGCCGATTGGTGTTGGGTCAGCGTGGCATCGGCCGCTGGGTCAACTCGTCGTCAGCACCAACAGGCTGGCCGGCCCCATGACTAATCTCCTCGGTGGTGGCAGTTCCGTTCCGACGTAGAGTAAAGTGGCTTTCTGCCATCCGGAGGCGTTTTCTACTCAGCTAACACCGCTGTGACATTCAAAGGAGATTGACGTTGAAGTGGATCAAAGCGCTCGAACTGGAGCAGTGGGCTGATACGCTCCAAGCTAAGGATAAAATGCCAGGCCTTGTGTCCGAGTTGATTTGGGCTTCCGCTTCGAAGGTGAGGAGGCTGAGGTTTCTGCAGGGCGATAAAGGCCAAGTTCGTGGTTTTGACGGTTATCTTGACGTCGACTCCATTTCTCCCTTCGTGCCTAATGGGTTGTCTATCTGGGAGTTTGGAACCAGTGGCGCCGGAAAATCCAAGGCTGAATCGGATTACAAGAAGCGTACCGAAGAGGTCGACGAGGAAACTAGGGCCAAGTGCACACTGGTTATCGTTACACCTAGGACGTGGAATACTCCAACCGAGAAAGTTGAGGACTGGCTCACTGAGAAAAACGGTCTGAAGGATTGGAAGAGCGTTGTTTATCTTGATGGCCCTTTGCTTGAGGATTGGCTTGCCAAATGCCCGGCCGTGTCTTCTCGGTGGGCGAGTTGCGAGCTCAGAATCGCGCCTCAAAATGGTGTTCTCAGTACGGAGGAGTTTTGGCAGTCCTTCTCCAGTCGCTTCGCACCTCCACTCGTGGAAGATGTGTTGCTCGCCGGACGGGAAACTCAAGCCGAGGAACTGCTACAGAATCTGACCCAAGAGGGCGGGCGGCTCGCATTTGCTGCTGACACCCCCGATGAGGTTATTGCTTTCACCGTCGCCGCTATACGCATGGCTCCCGAGTCGGTACGCAGACCACTCGAAGCACGTACCGTGATTGTGGAGACAGAGGACGCTGCGAGATTTCTGATTAGCACATCAAATCTCATCTATTTACCTCGAAATGCTGCGCGCAGCTGTGCAGGGCAGCTCAAGTCTTATGGGCCTACGGTTATAAGTGCCGGCGCGGACGAAAAAAAGCACGATCACGTTGAACTGCGTCGGCCGACTAGCCGTGAACTTGGCAAAGCGTTCGTCAAGATGGGCATGTCGGACGATGAGGGGTATGAGGCTGCACGCAAGTGTGGGCGAAGTTTGGCGGTGCTGGCACGTCAGTGCCCTGGTGGTACCGCTGAAAGACCTAAGTGGCTCGAAGATGCAAAACCGCTAATTCCGGCAATGCTCGCGGGGGCATGGGTGTCCGGTAGCGAACTTGATGAGTCTATTTTCAGCTCGCTGAGTCAAAAGGACTACGACGAAGCAGAGGACGAACTGCGCAAGTACCTGGTCATGCAGGACTCTCCCATTGAGTGCGTAGGCAACTTGTGGGCAACGAAGGCGTCAGTTGATGCATTCCTACACCTTGGCCCCCTGATCGGGCGCAAACACCTTCAGCTTTTTAAAGATGCCGTGACCATTGTCTTTGACAAAGCAGCACAGTCGCACAAGCCCCCCAGTGCGGATGAGCCGTTCGTGTTCCATGATAAGCGTGAGCGCGAGACCTCACACAGTGAACATCTAAGAAATGGTTTGATGACCACACTGCTTCACATGGCTGTACTGCACGAGCCAGCTGGTTTCACAATTTCAGGTGGTAACCCTCAAGCCTTTGTAGATGATCTGATTCGATCGCTCCCGGGTTTATCATCCGATCACCGGCTAATGGCGAGCTTGGGCCAGGATTTGGCGTTGCTGGCGGAAGCATCTCCGACTTTTTTTCTAGAGGCCCTTGAGCGTCAGCTTGAGGGCGCGACGCCTTCGATCCGGCCCATTTTTGACGAGCATCCTGGGATGCTCACCCCTGTCACGTATCACTCCGGTCTGCTATGGGCGTTGGAGGTGCTTGCTTGGGATTCCGTATTGCTTGATCGAGCAGTGCTCTGCCTTGCGAAGCTTGCTGCAATTGACCCGGGTGGCAAGCTCAGCAATCGACCTATCAATAGTTTGCGAGCCATTTTCCTTTCGTGGGTACCGGGTACCGCGGTTAAAACAAAGCGCCGATTGGCTGTCTTGCAGGCAACTTTAAAAGCGGTTCCGAGTATCGCTTGGCCGCTGCTCGCTATGCTGCTTCCACAATCTAACGACAACAGTTCACCTACAGCAAAACCAAAGTTTAGGGAGTACGAGCAGGATTACGGTGAAACCCTGACTTACGGTTTGGTCTGGCAAAGTGAAGCTAAAATCGTGGCACTGGCGATCGATGAAGCGGAGCTGAGTGCGGAGCGTTGGAGCACGCTAATTGACGCGTTCCCCAACCTTCAAAATGATCCGTTTGAAGCGGTTGTCGACCGTCTCGGCGAGGTGCTGAGCGCTTTGGAGGGGGAACCCCGAACGATAATCTGGAAGGCCTTGCATCGAGAGGTTAAGCGTCACCAAAAATATTCTAGCTTCGACTGGGCGATGCCCCAGGAGCGAGTGGAAAGGCTGGTGCACCTGATCGACAAGCACATGCCCACAACGCTGGTAGAAACCTACAGTTGGCTCTTCGATGATTTCATGCCACCTGTTGAAGGGGTTGATGACGAGGATGCTGATCCTATCAAGGTTGTTGACTGCGCTCGCCTGAGTGCTTTGAGGGAAATCCACGAGTCGCTGGGAGTCCAGGGATTCCTGGAGTTGATGGAGTGCGTGAAGGTTCCGCGGCTGGTTATCTATTCAGCCCGAGGTCTTGAGCTGCCCTATGACCAGCTCTTCGAACTGTTCAGCAGCCTTATCAGCAGCTCTGTTCAAGAACTAGAACTAGCGGCGGGTTCGGCGATGGCGGATGGAATAGCTCGCTATGGGCAGAGATGGGAAAAGGCCGCACGTGCGGCTCTACAGAGCGGCGTACTAGGTCCCGATCGTATCGGGCGAGTGTTTGAGTCTTTGCCGGAGCAGATGCAAACTTGGCTGTACGTAGCGTCATTTGGCGAGGAGATTGAACGTGCCTATTGGACGCACAAAACACCGTACCCCATTGCTGCTGGTACAAAAGAGCTTCTGTTTGCCGTCGAAAAATACCGCGCTGTGGAACGCTCTACTGCTGCATTGAGTGCTGTATCGCGTCGGCTCAGTGAAATCCCAACAAATGATGTCGTGTCTCTACTGGCTGATGGCGTTGCAGAGCGAAATGCCAGCCCAGGAGCTCAGATGGCGTCTAGCTTCTTTGACATTGAGAAAGTCATCAGCGATTTGTCCGAGCGATCGGATGTCACGCTTCAGCAATTGGCGGGCTTGGAGTTCATCTACCTTCCTGCGCTTCGTAACGATCCGCGAGCCTTGCATAGACTGCTGCTTGAACAACCCAGTTTCTTTATGGAAATGGTCTGTAAGGTTTTCAGGGCGAAAGATGAGGAGCCAAGGGAAGTCTCCGAGCATGATCGAAAATACGCTACTAACGCTTATCGCTTGCTCAAGAGCCTTAAGACGCTGCCAGGACAGACCGATCAAGAGGTGGACGAGCCTGCGCTGCTGGGATGGTGCTTAGACGTTCGACGATTGGCTAAAGAGCAAAATCGTCAGGCCATTGCTGATCAATTAATCGGTCAGGTATTGGCTCATGCTCCGTTGAGTCCAAAAGACGAGGCATGGCCTCATGAGGCCGTGCGTAGTGTCATTGAGTCATTGGCATCCGCGGAGATTGAGCGTGGCATCAGCATCGAAAGGATCAATATGCGGGGTGTATTCAGTAAGCAGATCGGGGAGGGCGGTGACCAAGAGCGTGCCCTGGCCCGTCAATCTCGTGAGTGGGCAGATGTGTCCTCGGAGTTTGTACGTACCAGCGCAATGCTTCAGCGTATTGCCCAATCTTGGGTTGCCGACGCCGAGCGTGCAGACACGGCGGCACAGCAGCAAATGTTACGCTTTTGAAAGCGGGGGGAGTTGTCATGGCCGAGTCATTTTCTCGCGGCGAAATCGAAGGCAGACTCGCTGAACTGCAGGCGCGCGTCGGCGCCGCGCTGGCCTCCTTTGAAGCGAGATCGGCCACGCGCTGCCTGCTGGACACGCTGCGGGCTGTGGAGGAACTGATCAACCTGCACACGGTTGATTGGGATGACGATGAATTCGAGCAGCAACTTTTTGGGTTCCCCGTCATGCGGAGCGCTGAGGACTTGCTCCTACTCACGCGTATCCGCAAGCGTTTGGCTACGCGATTGGAACAACCCCTCGTCGAGAGACTTACTTTGTTGATCGTCCAGGGATCGGACATCGGTGTGGCTTTTAAGCGTCATGGCGTTATTGAGGCGGCAAGTGGCTTTCAGACTTTGGCGGCAATGATTGGCTACCTACAGTCCCGGCGGCGACATCTGGTGGGATTGCTGCACTTCATTCCTAAGGCGTGCAGAGGAACGAAGTTCATCAGGCATGAGGATGCGCTCAACGTTTTCCTGCCTGTTGTGGAGTTCAGCGGAGCCCCGATGATGGGGGCTCAATATGCTCTGATGGTAAAGCTTGCACAGGAGCGACTGGGCATCCCGGATGATGCCAACGCCGAGACGGCCATGTTGAATGGACTATTCCTAGAGCCAGAGCGCGCTCCAATTTTCGAGATGCCCAACTCGCCAGAGGGTTGGCAGATACTGGAGGCCATGGAGCAGGTTCGGGCCGATCGACTATTTTCGGCCGCAGAGCTGAGAAACGACATTCTCCTATGTGAAGCGGTCTACGCCGAGTTTGACCTAACAAGTACCGAGTTCGCCGTCGCCGCGTCATTGATACGTCGCCTATCCAAGGAATTTATAGAGGACGACTACTGGATTCGCATCTCCCCCGAGGAACTGACCTTGATCACCGTGCAGGAAGGAGCTTCGCCGCTGCTCGCGGCGGCGTTAACCTGCGGTGCCGACACTTATATGGAATGCTTGTCGACCTACGCGCCGCTGGTGCTGTCTGGCGACCACTATTTATCTACCGTGACGCTGCTGAGCCGCTTTGCCTACAACTGGCGGGCGCAAGTACTTGATCGCCAGAAACGGTATCAGATTAGGGCAGGCTTCATCTTTGAGGATGTGGTCAAGGCAGCGCTGGAAGCCCAAGGCTTCATCGTCCAGGATATTGTGCGCATCAGTCGGCAGGAGTTTGACGTAGTGTCGCTACGCGATGGCATTATCTGGAATGTCCAGTGCAAGAACAACTTCGTCGATCTCAAGCGCGTCGACTCGGATGCAGTCGCCTTTGCCCGCTACAACCGCGGACTCGTGCGAGCATATGAGAGGGCCTTGATGAAGGAGCGAAATCGCGAGCACCTTCTGAAGATGAAACTGGACGTCGAGCCCGTGCAGCACATGCTGGTCTCGCGCTTTCCGGTAGTGACGGACAACCCGCGTATCGTTGTCTTCAGCCGCATCGCCGAGTTCGCGGTGCGGGCCGATGGGGTCTTGGCAGCCTCTGAAGGTGAGTCCGCCCATGTCTGAAGACTGTTGGCGGTGATGCAGAATTGCCCTCCCTGCTGGGGCAAGACTGCCCCAACATGGATAGGTAGATGCCCAGCACAGACGGCCATAGCCTTAAAGGTTGCTTGGGGCCGCGTTTTTTCGGCAGCTGGGTCAATTCTTCATCAGCGCCTACAGTCTTTGACCCCGCAGGGTACCTCACTGCTGGTACCCCAATAGGCCATTGTGGCATAGGATCTTACTGCGGGTCGTAGTCGAAGCGGCAAGCCGTGAGTGATACGGTAGGACCATACTCCCCATAACGTCCTCTGCTTCGTCCCTTTTCCGAGATCAGATGCAGGTGCTTACGAGCGCGGGAGCTTAGTACATACAGGAGTTTATTCGCCGTAATCTGTCCGTTCGTGTCGTTGAAGTGCGGCACCATACCTTCCAGCAAGCCAAACGCGATGACAACGTCGAACTCGGTGCCCTTGACACCATGGATGGTGGAAATCGTAATGCCGGTTCGTTCACGAAATACTTTCTTGAAGAATGAAACGTGATTGATGTAGCTCGCTCCGTCCTTCTGCAGTCTCTCTATTCTCGCGGCCGAGCTGTTGAAAAATGCCTCTCGGTGAGTCGAGATCGCTGGAAAGACGTCTTGGGAAATATCGAGTCTCTTGAGCAGATCGGTGAAAGCCTGGTCCAGGTAGCGGAGTCCATCCGTTTCATCGAGTGTGAGTGCATTACTTTCCCTCAGCAAAGCGCGTGGTGTTAACCGTGTGGTGTCGACGCCAAAGCTATCGAGGTCTTTAATTACGTCGTTTGCCCAGCGCATTCGCCTGATGAGCAGTCTCGGGGAGGACTCTGTCAGCACGATCTTGGAGAGCTTGAAAAAGAAGTTATCGATGTTGTTGCTGAAAGGGACAAGACCTGGGCCGTCAAATTGCTGGTCGGGTAGCATCGCCACCAGTTTGCGCGTCGTTGAGGCCAGCAAGACCCACTGTGGAGCGAGAACGCAGATATTTTCGGGTGTGTTGCCGTCGGAGAGGCTTGCCTGAATCAACCTGACTATCTCGTCATGCACATCGCTACGCGTCACGTCCTGGTTGTAGGTCACCCGGCTGGGAAAAGTGGCATGTTTACCTGCGCCGTTGATACTTGTCTCATGTACCTTGTAGTTCGAAAAGTAGTTGATGATCCGCTCGCTGGACCGGTAATTGAGGCTGAGAACCAACTCCTTGATCGGGATCCCGGCTCTGCTGCGGAACTCCTCCACCGACATCGCGTAGCCACCCATTGTGCCGTAGATAGCCTGATTCGGATCGCCGACGATGAGCGTCTTGGTCTGTCCACAGCCTGCACGAAGAATGGACGTCACGAGACTGTACTGGATCTGTTTGGTGTCCTGATACTCATCAACGAGGATGTAGGAAAACACTCGTGAGAGCAGAACTGCGATGTGGACTTTGTCCCGCATCAAGGTGTATGCATGCCAAAGAATGAGTTCGAAGTCGATCTGCCGATTCGCTGACAGCTCGTCGAAGTACGCCTTTAGAACCTGTTGAATCGTGTGGTGCTTCCGACTGTCTGGGCTGCCAAGCTGATAGCCCGTCTCGGTTACGTAGTAATCGCAATCCCAGTGAGTGACACCTTTATACGGTGCACATAACCTTTCCAGTAGACGCTCACGATCATGCGTGTCGATCACGCGGTAACCTTGGGCCAGATCAGAGGAATAGATGCCGTATGGCTTGAGGATCCACTCAAGGCAGAACGCATGGATCGTGCCGATCCATAGGCCCGAGGTGTCGACTCCCAAGTCCTCGATACGCTCTTGAATCTCATCGGCGGCTCGGTGGGTATAAGTAATGGCCACAACGATGCGCTTGTCAGTGCGATGAGATAGCTCGTAAGCAATTTTATATGTCAAGGTACGTGTTTTTCCGCTGCCAGGACATGCAATCAGGAAGAGGCTCGACGGCTCGATTACGGCCGCTGCCTGCTCAGGATTCAGGTCCTTCGGGTCCCAGGTGAACATCACTGGATTTCCGCAAGGAAAGCGTTGATGGCATCCCCTGGCAGCATGAGATCAATCGCTGCTTTGAGTGTTTCTAGGTCTATAAGTCCTTGTGCAAAACGCTCGACTTCAAGCAGAAATGCCTGCTTCGCCGACAGGTTTCCTAGGTTGGAACCGAACCTACATTCAGCGCGATGTTGGAAGACTCTGGCAAGAAGGGGGAGGGGGAACGTGCCATGTGCGAAATGAATGGCCTGCAGGACGTAGGACGGGATCCTGACTTGGGGAGTGAGGTATTCAGCAAGCAAGAGAGCGAACCATCCTTTGCCCTCCTGCTTGGCCATCGTCAACGTCCGGCTGCCCATTATTCCCAGGTCCCCAGACCGGAGCTGCTGCGTCGCTAGCTCCTTGGTGTCATTATCCTTGTAGACTCCTGGAATGGTTTGAACAACGGCTTCATGGTTGCCGGCAGCGACAAAGTCAACCTCGAAGGTGTGTTTGGCGTAGAAGGTTTCAAGCCATCGATTTTCTGAAGTGAACGCGGTCAGATCGGCCTGGCGTTCTAAACCGGCTTTTTGTGACCCAGCAGCTTTGGCTTTTCTATTTGCAGCAGCTTTCGTATCAGTTGTTTGTACAGTGACATCAAAGAAAGCTTGGTCCAGATCGGTGACGATGGCGCAACGCTTCCGAATACGCAGGTTGTGGAACAGGACGGCAACGTTTTTGAAGCCTGTACTGCGAATGTTGATGACGCTGATGCCCAGTTCGTCAACGCTTACCCCCAGCACCTGCTTAAGGAGGGTTGGAATCAGAATTTCCTCCACATCACCTTCGACGAGTATCACGCTTTTGGCGAAGAGCAGGTTGCTACGCACCGCGTCCAGGTAACGCTGGATGCTGTTGATCTGGGCAGGCTCCAGGCCCGTGGCAGGCTGGTAGGCCTCACAGAGAGCTCCGTGACGTCCCAGGATGTTGACGTTTCTTACATTGCTCACTTCAGAGATGTGAGTGGAGTGGGTGGTGTAGATGATCTGCGCGTCGCTGTATGCGATGCGGTCGAACAGAGTTTTTTGGATGTGGGTATGGATGTGCGCTTCTGGTTCCTCGATCAGGAGGAAGTTGGCCATGGCCATCTTTTCGCGCTGGTACTTGAACTCGAGCAACTTAAGCGTCAGGTAGATGAGGTTGGCCCCACCCAGGCTCAACTCATGAATCGCGCCTTCATACCCTTCTTCTGATTCGCCCACGAAAAGCCGAAGGGACTGGAAAAGCTTATCGGCTTCTTCAGGCAGGTCGGATTTGATCGAGAGTGACGCTGGCGAGTAGGTTTCACCCGCGGCGTCCTTGATAGTCTCGCGAATATGATTACGAACTGACTGAACGTCCTCCAGATCCTCGATGGAAGTGTTGAGTTCGCGGACCATCTCGGTGATGGGCTCCATCGCGGCGGGGTTGATCTGCCCACTCTTGCTCTTGAGTAGGGTGAGCAACGGGTTGGTACGGTTGTTGTGGAACTCGGCAACGACGTCGCGCAAAGCCTGGATGAAGGTCAGCGATACCTCTTTGGTAACGGAGAGGAAGCCGGGCACCTTCGACCCGATTTCCGGAAACTCCGTTTCTGATGAGAAGTCACACAATTCGAAATCGCCAACGAGATCTTTGTAGACTTTTGGGTCGCTGAAGTCGGCCTCGCTTCGTCCCGTGAAAATCGTTTCGTAGTCGTTGATCGTAATAGTGCTGCGGATTTGCGCCAGCTCGTCTTCATCCCAGACATTGAGCGCAGCGAATTTCGATCGAATTTCTTTCTTTGGGCGGAAAATGAGGTTGTAGGTCGCCTTGCTAACGGCGGGCTCGTCCAGCACGGCTGCACCGTGAAGGAACAGCGCCTGCACGGATTCGTCGGTGCTGATCTCCTCAAACTCCACGCTAATGATGATCCAGTGGCCCTGCCATTGGCCTATTGAGCGGCTGAAATCAGACTCTTCCAGGCGGTAGGCAGCCCGCACCATCGTGTCGTCGAGCAGAAGGCGGATTGCCCGCAGGATGTTTGACTTACCGGAGCCGTTCTCTCCGATGATGGTGTTCACTCCCTTTTGAAACCGGAGAGACGTGTTCTTGAAGTTCCTGTAGTTGACCAGGGTCAATTTCGAAATGTGCATGTTTCTCCGGCCTGCCGCTCCCTGAGCAGCCTTGGTTATTTGCAAGCGATCGTAACGCATTGGATGCAATGCCACGACTGGCGTGATGACTTGAGTGGTATGGTTTTTCCTGTGGGAGCTCCGGTGAGACGGATGACGGTTGCTCACTAAGGCCATTGGTAAACGTCCGGCCAACTCACATTCCTGATTCCGACGCCAAAGGCGATGGTGTCCATCAAATTAGGTGGTCACCATCGCCTTCAGCGGGGGGCGGGAAGGTGTGTTCGCCGGCCCCTTACGCTCAAAGCATTTGCCAGTCCTACCAGCGCTGGGCGAGGGCAGGGCGAAGGTTCGATAAGGCAGGTGGCAGCTCCTGATGGCAGATGATGCCGAGGTATGTCGCTGCCCGGGTGGCACCTACATACAGGAATCGCTCGAACAGAGCAGGTTTCGCTTCGACGAGCTCATCCAGCCCTATGAAGAACACGGCTTCGAATTCGAGCCCCTTGATGTGCTGGACATCAAACACCCGGATATCGGACTGGTTACCCAAAGATTGGCCATCGACACAAGGAACCGCGAGCAGACTCCTGCTCTCTAGTTTTTTGGTGAGCGCTTCGGCAACGGGTTTCACGTGCGCCTCGGATGCGACCAGGACGGCAATCGTAGGCACCGGCTCATTTTTGGAGCGGATCTGATCTTCGATCTCGAAGATCCTCTCGGCGACCCAGGTGATGACGTCTTCACCCCGGAGGTTTTCCCCTAGCACCGGCGGTACACCTTCGTGAGAGGAGTGCTCCGGCAGGCTGCCTACTGCTTCAGTGTCTCCATCCATGTGCTCGAGCAGTTTGATGGCAAAGCTGTTCAATAGGCGACTCTGCCGATACACCGTGTTGATTCGCTGAGGCTTGAGGCGAGGGGAAATCCACTCAAGCTGATCGAGGTGTTTGAGGCCAACCCCTGTGATCCGTTGGTTGAAATCTCCGCAGGCGAAGAACGATTCAATAGCAGGGTCAGTCAGGCTCTCCATGCAAGCAAGCTGGAGGAGCGAGAAGTCGGTGGCTTCGTCTACTAGGACTTGCTGCAGGAATTGGCTCGAGATCCTGGCAAGCTCGGTGAAGCGAGGTTCGTCTATATGCCGCTTCACAAAGTCCTGGCGGATGAGTTCGCGAGCGGATCGAAGCATGAGGAGAAGAATTGCGTCGAGCTCTGTCTCGTCAATGTGGGAAGCGTGCTCTGGCCGCTCATAGCGGTACCGATCAAGCGTTACGCTGTCGCGACGGAACGCTCTGTAGCTTGCCGGGACATCAAGTATGTACCGTTTCCAGGCGTCCCTGAAGCGCCGCAGCGCGTTCTGGAAGCACATCTCTCGCCCAAGCGTTTCAAGCCATTCATCTGAGGGGACTCGATCTCCAAGCCAGTCTCGTAATTGAGCTGCACGGCTTGTCTTACCTAGATTGCTGTTACGATAGCGAGTGCGCGCATAGGCCTGAAGGAACTTTCGGTAAGCCGCGAATGCTTTGAGCTCTGCGCTGTGCGACGGCGTAGCAGTACCATCGTCAGCAGTATCGTCATCAAATTCGGCACCTTCCTCGTCCTCATCATCATTTTGGCCAAGGCTATCAAGGAAGGTGGCCATTTCTGCGAAGACGGCTTTGTTCCGGTTGTGAAGGAGGTTGCCTTGCTTCTTGATCAGATCGTCTGTGGTTGAGCGACTGGCTTTGAGCATAGGATCAATCCGCGTCTCGAGATTGTTCCACTCGGCATACGCGCTCAGCAATCCTTCTGGTCGAAGTCCATCTGACATTGCAAACAGTTTGTGCACCACTGCGTCTACTAGGTTCGGGGCAGAATCCCGCAGCAAAATCGCTCCTTCCTTCAGAGAGGAGAGGAGGCGGCTTTGGTGTAGAGCTTTAAAATCGGCAAACCACTGGCGCGGATCATCGTTGATGTCCACCGGGGCGAATTGATGATCTTCCTTGAGAATGCATGTGCCACTGTTGCCCGTCTTGAGGATGCCAAATGTAGACCTTGCCAGTTCATGTCGGCGCTTGCTCCAGGTCTTGATATGCTCGTCCGAAGCCGGCACGTTCTCACGGTTGAAGGCCTCTTTGACGTAATGCTTTAAGAGGTCTGACGGCGTGAACATCATCCAGCGTGAGCGCTTAGACTGGGGGCCCAGCAAGAGGCGCTCGTCCTGGCTAAGCGCCTCCCAGTCGAGCTTCTGGCCGAGACGTTTAATCAGGGTGGTTGTTTTGCCTGTCCCCGGTGGGCCAAGGATGATTAGCTGGTGGTCTACTGAAAGGCGGAAAATTTCGTCTTGAAATTTGTCAAGAATCGCTTGGTCTCGAAGAGCCATAGCGATTCGGATCTCGTGACGCACACCTTCGCGGATCTTCTCAGTTTCGGACGTGCCGGCGAGCATGGCGAAAAACGAATTGCTATCGTCGGGCTGTATAACCTTGCGAAGAGACGGGATCGTCTGAGGTGCTGAGCTTTCTTGGCGCCAAATGCTGTCGATTGAGTCCCAGAGCTCAGCGCTTTTCTGAGGCTTTAACTCGAGTTTGTCCAAGACCCGGTAGCTGACTTTTTTACCCGCGATCTCTACATCAACGTCCTCACCTGCACCGTGGGCAGCCAAGCGACCGAACGGAGAACGGTAACCAGCTAGCTTGCCGTTATTGAGGACGAATCCTCCTGTGGTGCGGCAGATGTAGTACGTCTCAACCTGGCCTTTCTCATTTTCCACCACGATCCGCGAGACAGCTGGCTCTCGGATGAGGCTAACCAGTGATTTGGTCACATCGTCAGAGATGGATGCGATCTGCTCAACGGCAGCGGCACCGGTGAAGGTATTCACAAATGCTAAGGCATCAGAGGCTTCGCGACTCCCCGATGTGAGCTGTTTGGAAGCAATTTGTTCGATTTGGTGAAACGAGTCTAAGGCGTCGTTGGCAAGATCCAACGCATCATTCGCACTCATTGAAGCACTCCCTGTTTCAAATGTTCATGACTTCGTCTGCCAGACATGCATGTGCGTAGATTCATGTACATCATGGCGATGTTAATCGGCTGCCCCAGATCCTAAATCCTGATGGCTTTTGTTGCTAGCAGATTGCTATGAATCTGGTATTGTCCGGGCATTGTCGCCTTTCGCGACTCGCCGGCACAGGAGACGCCAGCTTGGGAGCTCTGCAGAAATCGTCGCCCTTTCTATCTAGATTTGCGACGCCTAGAACAGGAGAGGACAGTATCCCGGGCTTCTATTCCCCGGAGCTCCAGATGTGGGCCGTTGAGGCTCCTGATGGAGTAGTTCCAATCATCGCTGACGGGGCGCTAAATGAGCTGATGACCAAGACCAAGGTCAACGCTGAGCAGGATGACGAGGCGTGCTGGCAGGTTGAGCTGTTGACCAAAACCTACCAGAGAGTCGAAAGCGATGACGACGATCCCAGTCCTTACCGAGGCCAATCGGCTGATTCAGGCTCCCCGCGTCGATTCGACTCGAGCAATCACCTGCTGCAGCTGGTTACCAAAACCGATGCGACGACTGAGCGCGATGATCAATGTAGTGCCAATCACATCCTGGAGCTGATCACCAAGACTAATGTCGAGCTGGAGCGGGACGACAATGGTGATCCAACCTTTGGGCTAGATGCTCGTTACTACTCGGACTGAACTGGAAGCGCTTCATGTTGCTGTTGGTTACAAATTGTCGTGACATCACGATGGACTACGTGGTTGCTGAGCTCCGTCGACGTGGCCAGCCTTTTTTCCGGCTGAATACCGAACAGTTGCCCCAAGCGTTGTGCTCGATGGCAGGGTTTCCCCGGGACGCGTGGTCTATTTCGCTAGACGGGGTAGTAGTCCGCGGGGCAGCGATAACAGGAGCTTATTTCCGTAGGCCGGGAGCTCCAGTTGTACCGGACACGGCAACGGATCCTGGAGAGCGGGCCTACATCGAAGCGGAGTGGAGTAGCTTCCTCAAAAGCCTTTACTCCCGTTTAGAAGGCCGGTGGCTGAACTCTCCCACCAAGATCTTCATGGCTGAGGACAAGCCGATGCAGCTCCTTCTTGCGCAGGAGATCGGCTTCCATGTACCACAGGCATTTGTGACGAACGACATCTTATGCGCTAGGGCTATCTCTGCTCTTGGCCAGGCCATTGGCAAGCCTCTTCGACAAGCGGTGTTAGCAGGCGAAGCGGAGCGAGTCATCTTCACCTCTCGACTCGCTGAGATTGAGGATGAACAGGCGGAAGCCATCAGGCTGACCCCCTTCATTGTGCAATCAGAGATCTCGAAGCAATACGATGTCCGAGTGACCGTCGTGGGCGAGCGGGTTTTTGCGACGGCGATCTGGTCACAAGATAACGAGGAAACGATAACTGACTGGCGCAAGGGCAGTCGTCCTGATCTTCGCCACGAAAAGATTGTTCTTGATCGACGCGTTGAACGTCAGTGCGTGAAGCTCGTCCAGCGCCTAGGCCTTCGTTACGGGGCAATCGATTTGGTTTGCGATCAATCGGGCAAATTGTGGTTCTTGGAGATAAACCCGAACGGGCAGTGGGCCTGGATCGAGAATCTCACGGGTTACCCAATCGCTGCTGCAATCGTAGACGAGCTGACGGTGAACGCCATTGCTCAAACTTAAAGACTGGCTTCATTGGGTATGGCCGACCCTCATCCCGTTGTCGCCTGGTCAGCAGGCTGAAGATGTGGAATGGAAGCAGGGCATTGCTGCGTCTGTTCAGGCGGGGGATTGGTCGACAGACAGCGACGTGGTGCTGGACGAGTCACGCCGTCTTTTCGATGCAGAGGTTGACCGCCGGAAGGGAGCTGACGCGAAAGCCGGTATCTACCTAGCCGCCATTACGGCGCTGATACCCGTCCTAGTCTCACTGCTGCCCACTCTGTGGAGCGACAAGTCGAGCAAATGGCTAGGCTGCATTGGTCTCGTCCTGTTCGGATTGGCAGTGGCCTTTCTGCTACGCGCAGGGGCGTGGGCATTCAGAACGTTGAAAGTCGCAGGGTTCGCTCAGCTTGGCCCAGGAGAGCTAGCCAATACCTGGAAAGAAAGCTCGCCTAAAGCGGGCTTAGCCAAACAGCTCGCCCGCGCCGTTCTGCATAACTACTCGCTGGTCAACGAAAAAGTGACCGGTATCAAAATGACCCATGAGTATCTGCTTCGGGCCTTTTTGACCTTCACTATTCTCCTTGTGCTTCAGGTGATGTGGCCGTTTGGCGCGTGGGTAGTCGAGAAAAGCGCCAGGTTGATCGAGGCTCCCGTCCCAGCTCCATTGATCATGTGCTACTCATGACGGTACGAATCCGAACGATCTATCCCTGAAGATGCTACGTATCCAGTACTTTTGAGATGTTTGAGCATGCATTTGAGGCGGTGCTATGGGCGGAGTCAAGAGAATGATGGAAGAGGACATGGAGCGAGGTTTCTCGCGAGTCGAGGACACGTTCGTGTGCTTACGCTGCGTCGAAGATGACGGCCTCAAAGCTTTCATCAAGGATAATTCGGTGAGAGGAACCTGCAGCTATTGCGATGGAAGCCGACGCGTCGCTGACATGAATGACGTGATTGAGCACGTTTTCAATAGCCTCTCAATAGAGTGGGGCGAAGCTACGAATGAGGGGCTCGCTTACGAAACCCGTGAAGGAGGCTGGCAGGGCCGCGTATGCGGCACTTGGGAGCTTCTCTACTACCATGGCCCCGATTGTTCGGAAGAAGTGTTCGACACTATCGCCGGATCCATACACGACGTGGCGTGGTGCGAGAGAGATCCGTATTCGTTACCCATAGATCGAACGCTGGTCTACGGATGGCAGAGCTTCAGTCATTTCATCATTCACACAGCACGATTCGTGTTTTACAAAGCTGTGAACACCTCATATGCGGCTGATCAGCACGATGAGATGAACCCGGTCGACATTCTTGAAACGCTGGGGAGCGTGGCGAAAAAGCTCGACCTAATTGATACAGTGCCTACAGGACAGTCGATCTTCCGCGTTCGCATCGTCGATCCTGAGGTTCACCTCAGCCGAGCTAGTGAGCTTGGGCCGCCACCAGCCGCGCATGCGAACATGCCGAACCGGATGAGCCCCGTGGGAATCCCTATGTTCTACGGGGCGTTCGATCAAGACACCGCCATTCGTGAAACCTACGATCCTGCTGAGGGAGCCCTTAAGAAGGCAGCCACCGGCGAGTTTTCGCCTATCAGGGATCTGCGGGTGGTTGATCTGTCCCGCTCGTTTTATGTGCCGAGCCTTTTCGATCCTGAACTGCAAACGCTAAGGCCATACTTCAGCTTCATGTGTGACTTCGTCGAGGATTTCACCAAACCGATCGAGCGAAGCGATCGAGCTCACGCGGACTATGTTCCGACCCAGGTGGTGACTGAGTATTTCAGGCACGTCTACCGTACCGATGACGATCATCAAATTGATGGGATCATCTACCCGAGCTCGAAGACTGGGAACAAGGCGATCGTTATTTTTTCTGATGCTTCAGGCTGTATCGACGCTGGCGATACGTCTAGTGATCGAACGCTGTTGCGGCTCGACAGAGCATTCGACGTTGACCTGGCCGACTTCGCGGCAGGCGAAGATGACGATGAGATCTTCTGACTATCTGCAGATGCCCTGGGGAAGCAGGGCATCTGTTGAGTGGCTTGGGATTACCCCTGGGAATCGCCAGTCTTTATAAGCCTCAACGGAGAAGCAGGCACCTTGAGCATGAACTGGTTCTCGACCATCTGACTGGTCAGTCCAGCCCCTGCGAGAACCCGGCTCCAAGTCGAAAAATCCAGGAGATCGATTGCTCGTTGCACAAGCAGGGGAGACTCCATTGGGATGAGCTCGTCGAACTCCTCGTGCTTAGTAAACCCTTTCCGAGCAAGATAAGTGAAGCCGCTCTTGGCTTGGTCAGCGGTGAGAAGATCCAAAGCCCGTGCACGATAAATCAGCGCCTTGAAACTCACCTTCCAGCGAAGCTTCAAGTCTTTCAGCGCTGGCCAGTTGAGATACTTACCTCGCATTGCTGGGAACTCAGCGGCGAAGCTAGCCCTTGGCATGAGTAAAGCGCTGGCGAACTGATTAGCTTGCTCTTCCGTTTCCCGGCAGCCGGTTTCCACCCCTTGATGCATCACAAGATGACCGAGCTCGTGGGCCAGATCGAAGCGCTGCCGTCCAGGGTTCACCTTTGAGGTATTCCGGACGATCAATGGACGTTTGTTGAACAATGAAAAGGCGTCAACGCGATCGTCCGCGTCCGCCAGGTTGACGACGAGCACCCCAATCTTTTCCGCAAGCTTGGTAACGCTCGAAAGTGGGCCCAAACCTATTCCTTGCTCTCTCCTAAAACGCTCGGCCACCTGTTCAATTTTTCCGGCACCGGTGACTGGCTCCTCGATGGCATGGAAATCGACGGAGGGAAAAGCTACCTCCTTGTCCAGCTCATCAACGAGAAGCTCGAAGATCTCCACTTGGGCTGCGATTGTTTTCTTGAGCGTTTGGGTCGAGGCTCGCACGCTACGAAAGTGGCATTGTTCAAGCTCAACACCACTTTTGCGCGGAACGAAGAAGAAGCTCTCCTTGACGTTCAGGATTTCGCATAGCTGCTTCAACTGTCCAGGATTGGGAATTGAGTTGATCTCAAGCTTGTGTGCATATTGTCTGGTCACGCCAAGGAGCTCGCCGATTTCAGCAAGGGATCGCCCCGAGGCGCACCTTGCAAGGCGGAGCTTGTCGGGTGAGAACTCATCACCCAGAGGCAGAAGGCCTGTTGTGTCATTCATCTTTCAAGTCAGCGTCTTTCGTTTCTTTCTGCGCAGCGTCCTTATCGCGACGAACTGGCAGAGAATCATCAATTTCAACAATAGGGGAAAGCTCGGTGACGCGGACAGAAACCAGAGGTTCGTAGTTATGTGTCCACTTGCTGACGACATTTCGGTTGGTGTCAAAGCCCAGGACAGACACGGTGAGAGTCGGGCCATCTGGATTTCGATCGCTGTCTACGTACAGCCGCCAAGTTACGTTCCCGTCAGTAGCCGGCCCCAGAAGGCTGTCGTGGTAAAGCTCAACGACGTTCTTCTCCACTCGATAGCCTTTTTTTCGAGTGTCGGGATCATCAGTGACCACCTGCATCAAAACCCCATCAATGCTGACCGTGAAATCCAGCGTGTTGTTGACGAGCTTGAACCAAGGGAGGTCACCCTGGAGATGTAAACGCTTGAAGCGGCCATGAATGCGACCGTAAGGGAAGATCCCTCGAGTCCAGTTAGTGTCATCGTCAGTGGAGGTAGCCTCGAGCGCTTTGTAAGCAGCATCCAAGAGGTTGTTGCAGACGACATCAAGGTGAGCGCGGCTGAGCTTCGGCTCAAGCTCGCTTGGATGCTGGTAATCAGGCATGCATTTCTCCGAAAAGCGTGCAAATAATCTGTAGTGTCAACCGGTATTTTTGTGCATAATCCTGAGAGTGTCAACCTCTGGCGTAGTGATCAGAGTGATCAGTAGCCATGCTAACAAGGCGTGCGCTTTGGCTACTCAAACTCATGCGAGCTTGGCGAATCTCGGGGTAATTGGGGGTTTATGAACGTTTTCATCAGCTCTGTCGTTCGAAACTTTGAGAGCTATCGGGCGGCAGCCAAGAAAGCTGTCACGCTGCTGGGGCATGTGCCAGTGATGTGCGAGGATTTTGGGGCGCGGTCTTAGTCCTCTCAAGAAGCTTGCATAACTGAGTCGAACAGGCAGATGTGGTGCTGCTGGTGCTAGGTCCAGATTCCGGATTCCGGATTCAGAACTGCATCTGGGGAGTCAGTGACACAGCAAGAGTTCCGGCGCGCTCGTGCTGCACACAAGCCCATCCTCGCGTTCCTGCACGATGTGAACTCTCGGATATTGAACCTTGTAGGCTTATTAGGCCGCAAAGCGTAGTCTCTAAGGACCGGTACAAATGGCAAGGATAGAATTTTGTCTGACCTGAATTTTGAAAAACAAGCGCAGGACTATTACGGCAAGGTTCCTCTCATCATCCTGGGCAGCGGTGCATCGGCCGCTCACGGCATGTCAGGAATGGGTGCGCTTGCGAAGCACTTGGTCGCAAATACCGACACTTCTAGCCTGTCTGCTGCCGAGATTGAGGCTTGGGAGAAATTTTGCCAGGTCCTATTGGATGGCGTTGATCTGGAGTCGGCGCTGCATCAGGTGGCGGTTACTGAAGAGCTGACCTCCAGAATTATCACCGCAACCTGGTCGCTCATCAGCTCTGAAGACATTCAAATCTTCCACAATAGTCTTCAGAACCAAGCGATGTTTCCGTTGAGTCGACTGCTGCGCCACATGTTCAAAAGCAGCCTTACCAAGATAAATATCGTCACTACGAATTATGACAGGCTGGCGGAATATGCCTGCGATCAGGAGGGGGCCCATCATTACACGGGCTTCTCACACGGGTTTTTTCGGCAGCGTGCCGCACCGAATGAAATCACGTCTGCACGCAGGGTGAATATCTGGAAGGTTCACGGTTCGCTGGACTGGTTTAAATCGCCTCTTGAAGACATCGTAGCCCTTTCAAACATTCAAGGAATACCTGCTAACTACAAGCCGGAAATCGTTACCCCGGGCACACAGAAATATCAAACGACGCATTTAGAGCCATACCGCTCGACTATTCACAATGCTGATTTGGCCATTACCGCTGCCAACTCATACCTGTGTATTGGCTACGGCTTCAACGACGAGCATATTCAGCCGAATATCATGTCTAAATGTCTGCGCCAGAATACCCCGATCACGATCATTACCTATGCGCTCTCAGACGCTGCCAGGAAGCTCATCCTTGACGGCAAGGCGCAGAATTACCTGGCAATAGAACGGGGAGCAACAGACGCCCAGTCCATCGTCTACTCCTCTTTGAATAAGACTCCGGTGACCGTTGAAAAAAACATCTGGAGTCTTGAGGGTTACCTGTCACTCATCATGTAGGGAAGAAGAGATGCCGATTTTTGACTTTAAGGATAAAGACGCGCTTGGGAAGGTTGCCTCTGTTGACACGACAAACGTGATCGTGGACGTGGAAAATGTCGAACAGCTCAAAAGGTTGCAAGTCAACCATCTGGCCGTGCTTCAAAGCAGCAGGCCCGGACAGCATCTGATCGGCCTCATCACCCAGGTGACCCGTAAGCGCGGCATCGAGGACATCGCAGGCGATGGCATCAGCGATCAGACTTCAGAACTCAACCTTTGCAAAATCGCCCTAATAGGTACGATGCTGGATCGCGACGGCGGTAAAGAAAACGTCTTTCGCCGCACTTTGGAAAGTGTTCCAGAGATCGACGCGAATTGCTTTTCGCTAGAGGGCGAAAACCTTACCAACTTTATGCGCACGCTCTCCAGCGTCTCAGCCGATGGGAATGCCCTGACGCTGGGCAAATACACACTGGACGAACATGCCGTCGCCTACCTCAACGGTAACAAGTTTTTCCAGCGCCACGCCTTCATCGGCGGCAGTACCGGATCAGGTAAATCCTGGACGACAGCCAAGATCATTGAGCAGATGGCGGGGCTCTCTACGGCTAATGCCATCGTTTTTGATCTTCATGGTGAATACTCGCCGTTGGTGGGCCAAGGCATTCAGCACTTCAAAGTGGCCGGTCCCGCAGATGTTGAGGCTAAACGCACCATTGATGACGGTGTGCTTTATCTGCCTTACTGGTTGCTTTCGTATGAAGCACTCGTGGCAATGTTTGTTGACCGGAGTGACCAGAATGCGCCCAACCAGGCCATGATTATGGCGCGTGAGATCAATCAGGCCAAAAGAAAGTATCTGGAGGATGGCGACCAGCAGGAAATTCTGAAGCACTTCACCGTAGATAGCCCAGTTCCGTTCGATCTGAATGTTCTGATGGACAGGCTAAATGAAATCAACGTCGAAATGATTCCCGGCGCGCGGGCGGGGTCCGAGAAACAGGGTGACTTCTTTGGGAAGCTTGCCCGCATGATCTCCCGCCTTGAGAACAAAATTTCTGATCGACGCCTGGGATTCATGTTCAGCGGCGGCGGAGACGTTCTGGATTTTACCTGGCTTGAAAAATTCACCACTGCCGTGCTCGGCAGCTCTGGGGAAAATGGTATAGCTGGTATCAAGATCATCAACTTTTCCGAGGTTCCATCAGACGTTCTCCCGCTGATCGTTTCCCTTGTCGCGCGGGTCACATTCTCCGTCCAACAGTGGACGCCATCCGAGCTGCGCCACCCTATTGCGCTTCTCTGTGATGAAGCCCACCTCTACATGCCCCAACGAAGCATGGCGGAATCAGCTGACGATATTTCCCTGGATATTTTCGAGCGCATCGCCAAGGAAGGTCGCAAGTACGGTGTCAGCCTTGTCGTGATAAGCCAGCGTCCGTCCGAAGTGAATAAGACGATGCTCAGCCAATGCAGCAACTTCGTATCCATGCGGCTGACCAACGCCGAGGATCAGAGCGTTATCAAGAGACTTCTTCCCGATAGCCTAGGTGGGTTCAGCGACATCCTACCGACCCTCGATACAGGCGAGGCCCTGGTTGTTGGCGATGCGAGCTTGCTGCCAAGCAGAATTAGGATTGATGAGCCTATAAACAAGCCGAACAGTGGCACCGTCAATTTCTGGGATGAATGGCAAAAGCCAGTTAAAGACAAGCGACTGTCGACCGCAGTAGATAACTGGCGTAAGCAAAACATCCAGTAATTGCTTAATGGGGTGGCATTATGGAGCAGCTTCATGGCCGCTCCGTATGAAAACTCAAGGGCGCAACGCTCTTGAGTTCATCACGGATGAATTTTCCTGCGAGGCCAGGACATTCTGATGCTATAGGATTCTCGGTCGCCGCGCGCTGCGATATTGAAGGCCTCCCATTCGCTGAGTTGCCCTCAGAGCTAGGCTTACAGTTACGAAATTTATAGCTCTGCGATTTTAAGGAAAGGATTGTCGGGGGGGATCGATTCGAAAAGCAGCTTCGATTCCTCAATCAGATACCCCTTTAAAATAGTTGTCCTTCTAGGGCCTTGTACTTGACACGCCCAGATATTCAGGCCGTTGCCCCGCTTCCTGTGCACCTTCATTTTTTCGAACTGCTTTTGCACCCAACGCCATTCCTCATTTTGCTGAGCTGCACCCTGAGAAACGCCTGGAAACTCCCGCGCGTAGCGTTGGAAGAGACCAGGCGTGACCAGAAATACGCTGCCACCCACCGTGTGGATTTTGGCCTTGCTGTCATTGATGATCAGTTTGTGGCTCAGAATGCCTTCCTTGACCCAATTCAGGAATGCCTGGCCTGGGGTATCCGATGGAGGCGTTGAGGTTTCGAGAGTACTTTCTGCCGGCGCATTCCTGGTCTCAGGGTCTATCAACTCGAACATGTCCAGCAGCGTGCCGAGGTAATCGGCATCCGCTAGTGCCAAAGGATCCGGCTGCGGTTGGCTTTGACCTGATCCTGCACTGTCTGTCTCGAGCGCTGGTGTTGATACCGGGGTGTCAGTTGAGTGGTCATGGGCTGCAATGCTCACCGTTCCGCTGAAAGTCTCGGGCCGGTCTTCGTTCCCCCAAATCAGTGCCGGTTGAAGGCGTAGAAAGGTGAAGCTCTGCTGCCAGGTTCCCTGTTTCACAAGAGCGGTCCAGATAGCTTTGCCTTCCGGCGTGGACTCAACCAATCCGTGCGACTGCAACTCATCGAACACTGCGAGGTTGGACGAGGGAATGCCCTCAATCGATTGCGACAGCAGATAGGCTCGCAGTTTGTCCGTGACCGTCTTACTGACAAGCCAGAGTGCGTCTTGAGTCAACCATCCCGCGGCACCTGGCTGGTTGAGTTTCAGCTCGTGCTGAACCAGATGACGCAGTCCGCTGATCAAATGGTGTTGTAGCGAGTGAGTTGGTGCTTGCAGCGCCTTGCTCGGGTTACCACCGATGTTCTGTGCGGTGGAAACGCGGTCGGCCTGCATCACCAACTCACCGAGCACGCCGGCACGTTCATACTGGCCCGCCAGGACATACAGCAAACTGGCCCACAGTGCTGGAAATCCGCTGAGCCAATCGAGGATCGGGCGGTCGAGAATCTGCGTGTAGAGCAACCCTGCGGCGGCGCCGTGCAGGTGGTAGTCGCGCCCCTTGAGGTAGCGAAATCGGTAGGGCTGATCCAGGGATCCCTGCCAAGGATGCCAAACACGGCCATCCTGGCGTTCGACCAGCAGGTCCACGGCGATCTTGCCGATGTCATGGAGCAACGCGCCATAGGCGATGCCAGCGGACCAGGCGTCGGTCTGGGCGGCTTGGTCTTCGGGTGCGGCGCCGGTGGGAAGCAGATACGACTGACGCAATTTCAAACTACAAGCGACCAGCTCCAATCCATGGTCTAGCATGCCGCCAAGATAAGCATGGTGGTGCGTCTCGCTGGCTGGAAGCTGCTGGACCAGCTCGGCGTAGCGATGGATGGGATTTAAATAGAGCTGGCCGAATTGCGGATGGGAGAGGGCGGTGTACTGCCAAATGCGATCGAGCAACTGACGGCGATGCTCGGCTGCTAACAAGCTCTGGGACGATTCGACGGGCAGGTACCCATCGGCGACGTTTATGGTTGGTGGCGGAGGGGGCTTCTGCCTTTTGTGCCGAAACAGACTGAGCATCATGGTCCTCCCGGGAACTGGCAGAGTCAGTGGCCTTTTCGCCTTTTCGGATAGGGCTCTTACCCTTGACTCCCCATTCCCTTCCAACCCTTACCGGTCCTTTTGACGCGTTTCCCTTTGTGCAGCAATCGGAATATCGATTTGTCCTGGTGCCGTTTTGTTGGATGCGTGTGCTGGTGCGAAAAAGAAAAGTATCGATACACTGCGGTGCGAATTTAATTGGGTCTTGCCATGAACCTCACCGATGCCACGCTCGTGCTGCTACTCGCGGCACGTATCCATGGAACAGACGAAGCCGTCAGGGCCTCGGCGAAAAGCGTGGTCAAGAAGCTTCCGCGCAGCAAACGCGATCTGATCTACAAGGTGATCGACAGCCGAAGTCCACTCGAGCTGGTGGATTACCTGGCAGAGAATCTGGATACGTAACGGCGTACTGCGGTTACGGGATTACCTCATGTTCTTTGCGTCAGAGCTCCGCAGTGTGGGGTTTTTTCTGGGCATAGAAAAAGGGTCCAACTCGTGTTGGACCCTATGAAGCGTTTGCAGCGATGAGGTGACGATCAAACTCCGTCGTTCATGCATTGCGAGTCATCCATTACCGTCTGCTTCCGTTGCTGCTCCAGGTTGAGCACATACTCCGAAGCGCATCGGGCCTGGCCACTAGCACGGAAGATCGCGCGGTTGTCAGCCTTGAGCAGGCCGAGCCAGGAGTCGATGTAGCCCTCGTGCCGAAGCTCTCCCCGTATACCGGCGTAGGCACATAAAAAAGCGGCGCCCATTTCGGCGATCAACTCTTCAGATGCGTAGCATGGCGAGCCAAATGGACACGGAGAGGTCACGCCTTCGCGCTGCAGTCGAGAGTGGTGACCGGTCCAGTGCGTCAGCTGGTGAAGCGCCGTGGCGTAGTATCCACCTTGATCGTGGAATTGCGCTTTTGTTGGCAATTGGATGAGATCCCTGATCGGATGGTAAAAGGCTTCGTCGGCAAATCGATGAATGATATTCGCGCCCGAACTTAGCAACAAACTTTCTGCAGCAGCGTTGGGGAAGAAGCGATCGCTCGGTTCCGCCTTGAGCAAAGTTTCGTTGCGCGTTTCGAGCCCTTCCGTTTGCTCGATGTTGAACAGAAAATGCGTCCTGAGAATGCCAAAGTGAGCGATCTTGGGCTGACCGTTCTCATCAAGTACGGGTTGGCCTGATTCGGTCTGTTCCTCGCGCTCCATCGGCTTGTAGAGCACTGCCAGGGTGCTGTGCTCACCCTTACGGATGTGTCCACCGGCTTTTTTGGCTTGAATGAAGGTCAGCCACCGATCTTGAGTGAACCCCTGCAACCTGGCCTCGGCCCAGAGCAGCGGTAAATTGATGCCCGAATAGGGACGCTGGGTGATGGCGTTGATGGGGTAGGGTTGGTGATGACCGACGTCAGCTGAGCCACTTGAGGACCAGGGTTTGATCCAGGGCGCTACGCCTTGGTCCAACGCGGTAACGATCTTGTCAGTCACGTCTTGGTAGATATTGCGCATGGCATGTTCCTCGAAAAACCGGAGGAACGCCTTGCCCGTCGGGGAGGGTTCCCCGGTGGGTGTTGATTGGATTGGTGCAGGACTGCGTATAGCCTGAGTTGGATCAGTGGCCGGGTATGGCCGTTTGCGTTTAGCGTTGCTGCTCTTCCGCAAGCGCAATCAGTAAAGCGTTAGGTTGGTCTGCTACCTGAAGCAGGCTAAGGCTCAGTCGCAGCAATGGTTCATGATCTGCATCACTCGCCGAGACGAACGTGGCTACGTCAAACACCACGTAGGGTGCGTTTGGATCGGCCAGGTGAGCTTTGAAGGCTGCGCGTACCACGTCGCTCAGCCTATCGAGCTGCAGTTTTTCAGGATGATTTGAACCATCGAGCAATACCGCGTGTTGCCACGCGTCTGGAGTGAACACAACGGGCAAGCGCAAAGTGCTCAGTGCTTCGCTTGTGAGTGAGTCGGACATGGTGTGCCTCCGTTGATAGCGCGAAGAAACCTGTCCCATAGGGGAAAGAATTTCCCCGCGGTGGGTTGAAGAAAAACAAGAGGGTTTGGGACGAGCCGAGCTCGAAAGACGCTCGGGAGAGCAGTAGGCGTTCATCACCGTGAAACGTGACCGTGCGAGCCACCGAACGCTAATCGCACTTGGGGGGAACCATCACCGGAGTGACGTAGCTTTGAAGGCTCTGGCTACCTGGGAAGGTGCTGTCGATAACAGCGATCCGTATCCTCTATGTAGCTGGATGATATGGATGGGTCAACGGCCATAGAGGCGCGGGTGCACGAGCTGCGTCTTCTGTCTTCCAGTGAAGAGTTTTTTGACCGAGCAAGCTGATAAACGGTTAAGCATGGGCGGTTTTCAGTAGTAGTCTGTAATCTCGATTGCCACAGGAACACGCTTAGAAGAGGGCGCAATCATGCCGGCTCAGCAGCCACTTCAAATCTCCCGCGCACACCGCTGGGCATATGCATTTGGTATGTCGGCAAAACGTGGTTATCGCAAGTGGAAAGGATTTGAATCCCGCGTAGCTGAACGTGCGGCGGCGACAGGTATGCCTGCGGGGGGGCTATTGGTCCGCGGGACCTTTCTGGTTACGAAGCTGGCATTCCTACTGGGATTGCTCTTTATCGGGTTTTGGCTGGTCGCTTCTGTGGTGACGATGATTGCGGTGATTGGGCTTCTGGTGTCCAAGGCGGCCATTGAGACGGATCTTGAAGGAAATGATCCAGGTCCAGACTTTTTAGGGGCCAACTCCTATCTAGGCAATTACGACGATAATGGCCATTACATCGGGCATTCCAAATCATCGAGTAGTGATGTCAGACGATTCTTTTCGTAGCTCCCATCAACTGATCTGTGCCTTTGCCTGCCGCGCCATGCGCTGCTTTGCTCGCACTTCCTAGCATCCCTTCAAGGCTGCTGCCAATCGAGTAGCCCGCCCAGCTCATAGCAACCAGAAATAATCCTGGCAGGACCAAGAACATCGCGCCCATCACATACTCAATCACCTGCGCCGTCACGGTTCCGTCCATAAAACCGGATGTCGGCAGCGACAACAGCACCTGATTGGACGCCGACACCTGGTTGTACAAGGTATCGAGCATGCTGGAGTCGACCCACCGGGCTAGCTCCCACCAGAAGGTCAGCATGTGCAGCGTGAACAGCGCGAACGTCACCGTCATGACGGTCTTTAGCTGGTAGGTACTGACCAGCAGGATCAGCGGCAAGCTGATGATGACGCCCATGATCAGGAAAGCCTGCACCATCGGCAGGGCGGCACGTAGTGCATTCATTGCCGGGAAGTTGCTGAACGAGCCGAGGGCTAGCCCAGTGTTAGTCGCCAGGTTATTGAGCCCCTGATTGATCGACCCACCGCGAGCACTGGAGCCATAGTCCTGGTACACCTGTCCGGGCGACATGGACATCGATTGTTGGCGCGGGCTGACCAATTCGCGAAGCGTGGCATCCTCGATCTCGTTGCTTGAGCGACCAGTCAACCAGCCTTTCAGCTGAGTCAGTAGCGAAGGATCGACTTGCTCGATCAAGCGCGCTCGCAACCCGACACCGCTGTCATTCCACCACTGTTTGCAGGTGGGATAGCCTGCACCACTCTCCAGCCGTGGCAATGAAACATCGCGGGTTTCATCATAGGGCCAGCTGACACGCGGTGTCCGTGAGCGATCGGTGTCGTAGTAGCCCGGAGTGTCGAGAAAATAGCTTGAGCCGACCCAGGACGCATCCTGACTTTGTGCCTTGTCCAACTGAGGACGGTTGGTGAACAGCCGAGAACGGGAATGGCCGTAGCAGTCGCGAGTGAAGTCGGCGACTTCCTGTAGCAGTACCTGGTTATCGATGCGAGAACTGTCGATCTCCATGCGCATCTGCCGGATGTCCGGTGCGCAGGGGATGGAGGCGGTGGCCGCCGCAGTCACCCCTTTGCTCAAGGCATGCACCAGAAACCACCAGATAGGCACGTTGGCAGAGCGTTCGCCGATGGTGTTGAAAGTGATCCCCCAGGCGGTTTCCGCTGGCTTGGCCACACTGACACCGCACCGTTGGCTCGCTGCATCATCGAACGCCATTGAGGCGAGGTTTAGCGGAAAGACCGGCGCACAGCCGAACAATACGACGATGTATGCCAACCAAAGCCGGTTTTCGATTCGGGGTACCGAGAGCAATCCCTTGTTGCCTTCATCCGCGCCTTGCTGACGGGCTGACAGCCATTCTTGCAAGATGATCGCGCCGAAGGGCGCGGCGAATAATCCAGTATCGGACAGGACGTTCCAAATACCGTTGTTGATGATCCATGCCAGCAGGGAAAGGTAAAACTCCAGGTAGCTGTTAGTGCTCATGAGCATGGTGGTGACCTCACAATCGAGTGAGCTCGACGCAGGTAAAGAGCAAGAGCCCTAATTTCCCGGCGCGTTTCACGCGCAGTCGATCCTGTGGTCGATGTCGGTAGCGCCTCAGCAGGTCCCACCAGAGTGCAAAGAGGACGCCGTAGAGCAGGACACGCCACCACCGCAGATAAGGCCGTGTCGATTCCAAGGCTTGCTGCCAGACCCCGAAACTGCCCAGCGCAGTGCAGCCGATCCAGGCGATCAGTGCGGCGGTCAGGATCATCCCTGCGGCGATCCCTAGACTTGAAAGCAAAGTGAATAGCAGTGAGCGTTTCATGGCTCACTTGCGCCTGGCGTCAGCGTCGTTGAGTCGGCCAGGTTCGGGGTCGCGTTGCTCGACGGTGCGCGACGCATCGGCACCTCCGGCATGTCGATCGAGCACGAGGCTGGCGGTATTGGTTGTGAGCATCTGCCGGACCTGCAACTCGGTTTGTAGCAGGCGTATCTCGCGCTCCAGTGTGTCGATGTTTTTCGTCAAGGCCATTTGGGCCGGTTCGGCGGAAGCGATGTTAGGTTCGTGGCTGCCTGCCAGCAGCGTGCGCAATAGCAGGAGCGCTTTGTCGAGCACGCTGGATAGGGCCGTCTCACTGGCCAGGCGCCGCGCCAGGAGTTCCTGATCAGGATCGTCGCGCAGTGCTTCGATCACACCACGGGTCACTGGCAGCATCGGGCTGGAGGCTTTGCTCAGATTGTCAGGGGTAGGCTGCAGAGAACCGGACAGCAATCCTTGCAGGGTCTTGAGATGGTCACCGTAGGCCTCCTGGATCAGCGGCGTCAGTCCGCTGCCAGCGGTAGCCCGTAGAGTCTCGCAGGTGTCGCAGGTCGCGACTTCGGTCTCGCCCAACACCCGAACAGCCCATTCGGATTCCTCTTGGGGTGAGGTCCATGCCTGGCAAATAGCGCCGCCCAGGCAATCACTGCTACTGATCGAGGCGCTGTCATCCACCGACCGGTTATGCAGCAGGTTGTAGCCCGCGCGCACCACATCGGAGGTCGCCCGGATGGGCGTTTGTTCGCTACCTCCAGCCTTCTGCCCGCCGACCCAAGACACCCCATTATTGCCGTTACGGGCCTCGGTGTTTTTCACCGCGGCCACCGCATCACCGCCAGTTTGTTCGAGGTTGACCTGCATCTCCTGGTTCTTGGCCAATGCGCCCCAGCCGGCTTGACCGACTTTGTCCGCCATCCTCTCGGCCATGGCCTGGCAGGTCAGTTTGGAACGATCGAAGTCGATGCGGCCTTGCATCACTCCGTTACTCAGTAACTCATAGAGACCGGGATTGGCGCGCTGGATGATCAATGCCGGCAGCGACATGACGGCTTGGGTCGCGTTTTGCACGATGCTGCCCATGATCTGCTGGAAACCTTCGGTGACGCCGTTTAGTTGGTTTTGCAGGGTGTTGGTGAGGCTCATGTTTCCGCACATCATGTTGGCTTGCCAAGACCCACCGACACCGAGTCCGTTGGGGCGATAGAGCGAGCTCGGCGAGCCCGCTGCCGAGCCGCCACCGATGGTGTACATCACCCGATCATCGAGTACTTCGCCTTGAGTACCCAGGCGGTAGTCGCCCTCGACTGCATGAGCATGAGTGGCCACTGCGAGCAATCCAAAGAGCAACAGACTCATCGCGTCGAACGAGGATCGTGTGAGAAGCAGGCTCATGAAGCACCGCCTTCGAAGTCGATGCTGAACAAAAAGGTCTGTCCTTCACGCTTGCAGCAGCTATATGGACGCCACAGCGACCAGGCGTAGCCGCCATCCGCGCTCTGCACCGATTCGCTGGGGAAGATGGCACATGTGGGTTGAACCAGGGGGGAGAGCAATTGCCATTTGTGGGTCGAAGCGTCGTTTTCAACGATTGGGCCAGGCGGCCAATAACCCTCGCGTGGTAGGAGTATGAGCGGGACATACACGTGCGGTTGCCAGTTGCGGGTAATGACGTCACTCGCTCGCTGCGCCATCACCGCAGCGGCGTTGAAATCGTCGGGTTGCACCAAAAATCCTTGCCGGGGATAGACGTTGCCCCACATGTTTCCCGCGAGCTGACGACCGATTTCACGGATCCCGGGCACAAGCGACTCGGGGTAAAGGCTTTCCGGGATGCCATGACGCCAGGCCAGTGAGTCCAACGTGCTCAGGTAATAGGGCATGAACGCCGTGGCACCGCTGGCGCAGGCGTAGCCGGATTGCGAGGCCAGTTGCGTGGCGGCCCAGCCACCGGGATGGCCGATGCCATCAACGTTTTTGAAACGAGGCAGGTTGTCGCGTTGCGTGTTCGGCGTGATCAGGTTACCGCCACCTTCCGCACCGCTGATGGGAGAGGAGAGTGCGGCCATCTCGGTCCAAGGATTGGCACCGGTGGTGGCATAGCTCGAGACCACCAGCTCAGGAATGAAGTGACGAACCTTGGTTGAGGTTTTCACAGTGCAGCCGAAGGGGGTGCAGAGCAACCAGAAGCAGATGCCGACGACCTTGTATTCGAGACAGTCCGGAGTGAGCACGGAGGCGGCAATGCTGCCGGTATCCAACGCTACGCTTGGCCCGGATGCCAGCAGAATGCTCAGCACCAAAGGATGCAACTTCTGGGGCGAAATGTGTGGGCAGGCAGCAGACATGATCCAGGCTCTGGGTGTATGGCCTGGACAGGTTCAATGATCGAAAGGAGGGTGTCAGTGAGAAAGCCGAACGCAGGATTGTCGGTTTACAGCGACCTTCTAGATCAGCAGATGGTCATTCAGCGCTCAGCGTACGAGCAAGCGCGTCAGACTCGATGAGTAACTGATCCGTTTTGATCTCGAAAATGTTGGCGAGTTTGCAGAGGACCAATAGCGACGGGTTGCCTACCCCTCGTTCGATTTGACTCACGTAGGTACGATCCACCTCGGCCATGAGCGCCAATTGCTCCTGGGTAAGGTTCTTCACACGTCGCATCGAGCGGATGTTCTCCGCCAGTTGCAGACGGAGCTGTTCGTAGTCTTGAGTCATGCGCGCAAACTGCGCCTTGAGGGACTCTCAATCCACGGGATATAGTCTACATTGGCCTGATTGGGCTCTTTTTGATGCTTAAGCGAAGTGTCAGTTTTGTTTCTATGCTGCTTGGGACAGACCCAGCATTAATAATTAAATCGAAAGCTAAGGTGTCTATGGACGAAAATTACGTTTCAATTCCGGCGGCGGATGGTTGCCCGAGCCTTCTGACGCCGTGGGGCAGCGAATTTGCACCTATGATCGAACGTGGCGTGCAATGCGCCCAAACTTGGCTCGAAACACCGGGTGATATACCTCTGTGGTGGGAGCTGGCGCAGGCACGTAAGACCTGTCCTGCAGGAGACTGCCAGGATGCCTTCGAAGCCGGTTTTTTATTGAGAATTCAGCAACGGCTTCGGGGCGTGTCATCGTAACCATACGGCTCCCAGTCCTGGTGATATGGGCTTACGGCACGAAAATCTGTTGGAAGGTATGGTTCCAGGCTCCATTCCTCTAGAATGGAGATCTGACAGAAGTGTCGTTGGTCTGTGATAAACAGATTTACGTAGCTAGGATTCTGATAAGTGCAGATTCTGCACGCTCTGAGAACGTGGAGCGCGATATGAAAGCCGACCAAGTGTTGAGTGACGATCTGGTGAGCCGACTGGAGGGTAAAATCCCAGCCATGGCTGAAGGTGCGATCAATACGGCCTATATCAACGCACTGGCGGCCGGACGCAGCGTGATGGAAGTCATGGACGGCAAGCTCGTTGAGACGACTGCCGACGGTAAGCACAAGGTTATTCGAGTGGCCAAGCCCAAGCATAAAGTGACATTGGGCGGGATTATCAAGGTGCACCGCTGCTCATGACCGTCCCTCGGCTGAGGGTGTTTGCCGGCCCTAATGGTTCCGGTAAAAGCACAATGAAAAGTGCCGTCCCTTCCCACCTGATCGGGATCTACATCAACCCGGATGAAATCGAAAAGGCTGCCAAAGAGGGCGGACGCCTGGAGTTCAGCGATTTTCAACTGGAAGTCGAGGGTGACGAGGTTCTCGGCTTTATCAAGGTGCACCGACTGATTCGGTCGACCCAGCTCGTTGAAGAGGCAGCCAAAATAGGCTTCAGCAATAACGGCCTGAATTTCCAGTCCGTCGCGATGAACTCCTATTTTGCTTCCGTGCTCTCTGATTTCATGCGGCACAAGCTCCTTGAAGCCCAGTTGTCTTTCACCTTCGAAACGGTGATGTCTAGCGAGGACAAAGTCGCTTTTATGCTTAAGGCAAAAGCGTCGGGATATCGAACCTACCTCTACTTTGTCGCCACTGAAGATCCTGACATCAATATCAATAGGGTCAAGAACCGTGTTGCGGCAGGTGGGCACCCAGTCCCCACGGAAAAGATTGTGCAGCGCTACGGTCGTTGCCTGAACCTATTGCCAGCAGCCATCGCAGCCTCGAACCGGGCTTATATCTTTGATAACTCCGGCGCTGATCTGGTGCTGCTCGCTGAAGTAACAGACGGGACTGACCTTGAATTCAGGGCTGATGAGATCCCTGACTGGTTCATGCAAGCCTACGTGGAGAAGGTGTTCAAGGATTTGCTGCCGGGTTGATCGAAACCTAGGATCAGCTCCGTTTCACTTAATTCCTCGCATCCTATCGATCCGTTCAGCTACCCGGTAAGCCGCTTCCAGTTCCGAGCAGCCGGTGCTTTGCATCAGTGTCCAGCGCTCGGCTTTTTCCTCGGGTTCCGTCATGGCCAGGGCGAGATAAAGACTGGGCGGCACGGCCCGAAACAGCGTTTCCAGCTTCTTCGACAGCACCACTCCTTCGGTGTACTTACCCGGCTCCTTACTGGCGGAGAGCAGCAAGACTTTCTGCGCAGGTGAAAGCTTCTTGAACCGCGCGATTTCTTCAATCTCCGCTGGTGGCATGTTCAAACAAATCCACCATTCGATCATGTTGAGCATGGTCTGCGCGGCAGTGGGAAAGTCGGCAAGGTTTTGCGTCGCCAGCCAGAACCACGCGCCGAGCTTGCGCCACATCTTCGTGCCCTTGACCACGAAGGGTGCCAGCAGCGGATTCTTGGTGATGATATGGCCCTCGTCGGTGACCATGATGATCGGTCGGCCCAGGTACTGGTCTCGTTCGGCAAGGTTATTCACGGTGTTCATCAGGCTGATGTAGCTGATGGACATCTGGGCTTCGTAGCCTTCGCGAGCGTAGGTGGCCAGATCGACAACGGTCACATCGCTTTCGGGCCAAGGCGTACCCTCGCGATCGAACAGTTCGCCCTCGAATCCCTGGCAAAACAGGTCGATGGATTCGCCCATTTCCTGGGCACGCTCACGACGCTTCTCCGGTAAGTGCAAGTCGGCGGCGGTGCGCAGCAAGGCGTCACGCACGTCGCGGGTCAGTACCTGGCGACCCGCCGCGATACACACCTGCGCCGCATCCAGAATGCATTCACGGATCAGGCTGCGATCGGCCCGGCTGAGACGAGCTTCTTCCTTGGCCTCGCCTCCAGTGATCATCAGCCGGGCGGTGATCTCCAATTCGCCGAGCACATCACGTTGGTCTTCGCGACTGGTTACCACCTCATCGTCCCACTCATCGATCGATAGACTCGCCACCTGATCCGGCTGCTCAACTAGGCGCCAGGCATCGGCGAACGGGGCGAGGCTGACCGCGGTACCAGGTTTCAATTGGACCTTGTTGACCGACAGGCCTTGCGTTGCGAAGTAGTCGCCCTGTAAACCGAATGAGTTACCGGCCTCAACGATGAACAGGCGAGGGTGGTACACCGCCATGACCTGCATCAGCAGGGTAACCAGGGTGGCTGATTTACCGGCGCCGGTCGGGCCGAATAACAGCAGATGGCCGTTCATGGCTCGGTCTAGGCGTGACAACGGATCAAAGCTCAACGGCGAGCCACCACGATTGAACAGTGTGATGCCCGGGTGGCCGGTGCCGGTGCTGCGACCCCAGATGGGAACGAGATTTGCCAAGTGTTGAGCGAACATCAGGCGTGTGTACCAGTTGCGTGTGTCGCGGGCCGGGTTGTAAGTCATCGGCAGCCAACGCAGGTAACTGTTGCAGGCGGCGACTTCATCACCCTCACGTACCGGTTGCAGCCCCGCGCCCAACAGCGCGTTGGCCAGGCTGACCGATCGCTGGTGCAATTGCTGTTCATCGTGACCGCGCACGTAAAATGCCAGGGTGCCCCGGTATAGCTTGTGCTGACGGCCGATGATCGCGCGAGCCTCTTCAACATCCTGGCGGGTCTGGGTCGAGGCCAGGTTTTCACCGATGGCTTTGCGCGCCAGACGGTTCAACTGCTCCTCGAGCACATCTTGGGGTTTGACCACCAGGGTCAGACTCATCACCGTGCCTTCGGGTAACTGGTCGAACAGCGCATTGACTGCATCGCCCTTACGGGTTTCTCCGGTGAGTTGACCAATCAAGGGAGGCCGCCGCAGTTTGTCCACCACCACGACCCGATGGGGTTGTCCATCGAAGTACCAAAGTCCCTGTTGCACATCCGAGCGCGGTTCGTTGAAAAACAGCCGCTCGGCGAAGTCGTGATCGAAGGGTAACTCCAGCGACTCGCCATCACTTGACTCCGGATAGGCCACGCATTGGTAGAAATCGTCGGGTGCTTCATCCGTGAGCCTGGGTGCCGGATTGAACCAGGGCAACAACCAAGCATACAGACCGTGGCCATCGACTCGCGCCGATTGCACCCCGCATGCCTGCAACGAAGCCACGATACGTTCGCAAGCCTGTTGCAGGGATTGCACCGGGGTAAGTCCCATCTCCTCAGCGTCAGACTCAAGCCAGCGATAGATCACCAGGCGCACCCGTCGATTATTGCCGCGCCAGGGTAGGCGCGTGACGGCCTTGTCCTCGAACAGACCTCCCGGCTTGGCGATGGCCTTCAGGTGACGACGACTGAGTTCCAAAAACGTTTCGGTGAAGACCGTGCCTCGCGCGCTGTCTTGAATATAATCGGTGAGCCGCGTCAGGTAGGGGGTGAAATCGTTATCGTCCTGGCAGAAAAACTGCGCCACCCAAGGCGCTTGGTCCAGTTCGTCAAAGCTATCCTGCAGAGCGTCTTCGAGGGCATCGCGGGCTGTCACAAGCCAATCGGGTTCGCGCCCTTCAGTGCCGATGGGCAGCAACTCGAACACCGCGCCCACCGAGCGATTGTCATCGAGCACAAAACACTGCTCGGTGTCGAGGTACTCGACCCAAGGCAGGTGATCGGTGAAGCTGGGGTTGTGCGCGTAGAGTGCAGCTTCATCGGCCAGGGTCGCGCGAGGGCGCAATGGGTTGCGCCAGGCCTTCCACGCAGAAGTGCGCTTGCCCGAATCGGCGGTACGCACTACAGGTCTTCCTGACGTTCACCCGGCAATGCGTACTGCACCCGTTGGTAGAACGGAAAGACGGTGGAGTAACCCGGGACCGGCGCTTGTTCGGTACCACTCAAATGCGGATACACGTACAGAACCAGATCGGGATTGGGCAGGCGAGGGAACAAATTGTGGATCTCGTTCGTCGCTGTGCGCGTGTACGGCTCCTGGAGAGCAACGGAGAAATCTGCCTGGTCCAGCGGACGGCGTAACTGCTCCCGAGCATCCAGCAGTTGCTGCTGAGTACCTTGCGAACCGGCGCCGTTCCATATGTCCAGCATGGTTTGCTCGCCATGGGGCAGTAGTGTCTCCTTGTCGGTGGAGCACCCCGCCAGGACCCAGCAGAGCAAGCTAATCCAGGTCAGACAGAGAGGCATGGTCTTTCTCATGGCGAACGCTCCGGCCCTTGGGCTCGTAATCGATGGTGATCTCTTGGTCGAGGTGCAGTGCGACTTGGGCGGTCGGGGGCACGTACACAGCAGCAAAGGTCTCGCCATAGAGTTTGTTGATCCACTGACGGATGTCGCTGACCCCACCACTGAGAATTGAATTCAGCGCGCTATTGCCACTGCTGCTGGTGACCCCGAGCGTACTTCCGCCCGAACTGATCACGCTGCTGTTGTTCTGCTCATCCCCAAGCAAGGCGGCGACACCGGCGCCGGCGGCAGTGATCAAGCTCTGGCTGCCGAGGTACTGTTGAGCGTTTGATCGGCGCTCACCAGCGATGCAAGGAATGCCATACGGATCGGACAGGTAACCGAGTCCGCCGCGAATCTTGTCGGTGTTTGAGCTCTGGGTGGTAGAGGCATTGCGACTAGCTACTGCCTTCGGCTGAGGCACAGTGCGGATGGTGCCATCGGTAAACACAAAGGTAATTGACTCGACCTGTCCGCGTACGCAAGACAGAGTCCAGTCACCGGACGCCGTGCCGCTCATTACGGCGCCCGCAACGTCCGGCAGATCGATGCCGTTGGCGGTCAGGTTCTCCGGACCAACCAGCACTTTGAAGGGGTAGGGATCATTCACGGTGCCGTCCACCGGGACTCGGCCGATCAGCGCAGTCATGGCGACCGAGCCCATCAATGTCGCGTTTTCGGGAATGGTGTAGACCGGCTTCGCGCCTTCGGTACGATCAGCGGAGCGTGTCAGGTCACGTTCACCCTTGGCGACCTCGCGTAACTGCTTCTGGCTGCGGTCGATGGCATTGTCCTTCAAACCCTCCAATGAGCTGAAGGCAGTAGGCAGACTCAGAGCGGACGCGGTCTTGGTTTTGCCCTGGGCGTCGATGGACGGAGCATCCGAAGGCTCTATCCACTGTAGTGCATCATTAGCAGAATGCTGCCCATCGAACTGAGCACCGTCGCCCGGCTCAAGCCCCAGTCCGATCGGCATGTCCTTGCTTTTGCCAGCCAGCCCCGACAACTGATCCTGCAATTGCGTCAGCAGACCGCGAGCCTGACGACTGTCTTGTTCCGCTTTGAGCCGGGCCTCGTTGGCTTGGCGGCGGCCTTCTTCGACCTGCTGGGTCACGCTGCCAAGCGCCGTCTGGATACGCGAATCGACGCTGTTTTCCCGCTCGCGCAGGCGGTTGTTTTCCGTCTGCAGCGAATCGTTGTGTTTCTTCAAACCGAGCATG
>Ga0070751_1000114_pt1 | contig 64750 bp, 63 predicted proteins | sample VirMetDEL_Aug_28_FD_78514 | JGI IMG/M metagenome (GOLD analysis project Ga0070751, IMG submission 78514) | Aqueous microbial communities from the Delaware River and Bay under freshwater to marine salinity gradient to study organic matter... | ecosystem: Environmental > Aquatic > Marine > Coastal...
AACTTTCCCTTCGGCAATTTTGACAATGACTTCAGCCAACTGTTGCTCAGGGGTCAAGTTATCAAAACCAAAATAGACCGACTTCATCTTCTTGAGGAACGACGGGTTGTTCTGAAGCGCGTCCTTCGCCGCGTTATACATCTCAGGATGGTCCTTCTGAAAAGCACGCGTGGCGATGTGAAGGGCTTCGTGGGCGAGGAATTTCTCAAGCCCCTCGGGAGTATTGTTCACGCGGTCCTCAAAGATGAACAACGTAGGCACGCCCTTGTGCTCAGTCACCAGTCCGCGATGACCCTTGGAACCTTCCTTGGGGGCCGCCGAGGTCAACTTGCGACCGAGGTATTCCTCAAGCGCGGCGCGGTCCTTGACCACAACGATGGCCCCACCTTCCTTATTCACATATTCGATAAGATCTTTACCCGCCCGAGTTTTGAACAGTGCCTTGAGGAACTTGTTCCGTGTCTTAGGTGCCTTTACCTTCTTGGCTACGAAGGGTGCGTTCGGGTTTTCGGCGCGTAGAATCTGGTTTGTCGTGGCCCGAATCTCTGAAGGGGATGGGTAAACCACAACGCGGGTCGTCACACCACCTCCGGCTTCACCGATAGTCGCGGCACTCGACGACACCTTATCCACTGCTTCCTGCTGCGTAGCAAAAGGCTCCGTAAAACCCTTAGCTGTGGTCGGCCTACCGCTGACATGGACAGCCCATGGGCCACGGCCCCCGTTAACGGGCTGAAGGGTAATGTTGGTAGCCTGCCCCTCAACAGTGATACGGCGAATGGTGTTTCCGGCCTTGGTCTTGCTAATCTCGACCTTGGCTTGAGAGTCATTAGGAAAGGGATTGTGTTGGGTGACTGTTTTCGCGCCCTTTTTGGCTACGTCTTTGGCCTTGGCGATCCAAGCGGGGGATACGTCGCCCCTCCCCATAACAGAACCGTCTTCCAGCGTGATCTCCTCAGCCTCTGGCGTGACGAGGACGTTGCTCCTAATCGTGGTGTCCGCACTTTCGGTTGTCACAGGTGGGGTAGCTGAGTCGGCTCGCTCCATGCGGATTGCGGCCTCGACATTACTCATCCCTTCCTCGTAAGCGGCTTGGAAAGTCTTCACACCACGGCGTTGTTCCGACGTCCGGTCCCGCATCCGCTTGAACTTATCCAACTTAGTCTGGTTGTGGGTCGACATGGCTTCCGCAGATTTGCGGGTAAGCCCTTTGTCCTTCGCGGTGTTGTCCGTGTTGGGTGCCCTTTTACTGGTCCCTGCTGCGGGAGAAGGGGAGGGGCTATACTCTTCCGGCACCGTCCTTGAGGGGCGCATCGGGGATTGCAACTCCTCCTCCATGGCCTGAAAATTAAACAGGCGTTTGGCTTCTTCAGTGATGGGGTCATCACGACGGTAGATCTGAGGAGGTCCGGTCACCGGCTCCCGTCCTTCGTAGTCTATCTCAAACTCGCCTTCTTCAGTTACGCGGCCAAGCACGACGTCCGCAGCCATGTCTTTTCCTGCGTTGAGCGCCTCCACGATCATCGCCACCTCCTCAGCGACCAAGGGCGTATCGCCCTCACCACGGGCAACCGATCGATCTCGCGCCAACTCAGCCTTGACCTTTGCGGCCAGTGCTACCTTATCCACGCTGGGGTCTTCGATGGCCTCGATGGCCTGTATGATCTCCGAGTGAGCCAGCCCTTTTTCTGTCACCCCCTCAATGGGCGTAACCACGGGGACTTTTTGCGCCAAAGATTCCTGCACAGCGGCCTGTTCCTCCGGAGTAGCTTGGGCCATGATGAGGCGCACAGCGTCGTTCCTCGAAACGGTGTTATTTTCGTCGCCGTATCCCTCTTTGACCTTCATCCTGCCCGTCGCCCCTTTACGTAACAGGTTTTGGATAACGGCTGCCGTTGTAGGGGAACCGCTCTTTTCCAGATCTTTCGTAATCGAGTTAACAAAGTCGTCCTCTACTTTCTGGAGTTGGAGCGCCTTGATCTTTTTCTGGTCGTAGCGCAGATTGTTGACGCCGGACATCGTGGCAGTCATACCACCCCCGAGAATACCGCCGACCAGACCGGCGTGGAACGTCTGGGACAAACGATCCCCCATAGACATCCGGTCCTCTCCGGTAAACGACTCTTCCACCCACGAGTTAACGAACTGGTCGGTCGCCTCTTCCACGGATTCGTCGAGGCCGTTTTTGACGAACGCGGGGAGCGCGAGCTTCCTGCCCTTGTCCAATCCCTGTGTCTTCAAGGCATGGCTGAGTTGCCTTTTGACCAGCTTCTTGAAAGCCTCGTCCGAGATGTCGTCTACCTTCGCCAGCTTAGCCAGCACAGCCTTGGCTTGCGTGCGAGTAGCTCCTGCAAGAATCAAGTCCTCGACACCTCCGTGCCCGAGGCCCATAAACGCCGTGGTGATTATTCCGGTTACGGCAGCCCCCGCCAACGCACCCCCAAGGGCGGTCTGGTGCATCTCTTCAGGAGTCAGCTTGGAGTCGGGGTCATTCCGAAGCGTGTTATAGATCGAGCCGTAGTTGGCTCCCCCAGCACGGTTAGCCGACGAGATGAACACCGCCGACATATTGCCGAACATATCCTTAGACATCAGCTTGGTGTAGTCGTCGATCAACTTCGTGGCGTCCTTGGGGCTAACCGAAGATCTGATCAGGCCGGTAAGCAATGCGCGGTCGGCAGTCTGAGCAGACTCCTTCCCCGCCTCCTTCATAAGTGTCCTACCCACAACCGACTTAATAACCCCCTTGGACGTCAGCTTCCCTCCCTGCTTGGCGGCAAAACCGAGGGCCGAGGCACCACCAGTCACGGGAGCGAGTATAGCGGTAGCCGCGAGATCGACAAGCATGGGCGCGATAGCTTCGGCAACGTCTTGGCCCAGCCCGAACTCATCCCCGAACACCCGAGCGACTTCGCGTCGGTCGGCTCTCTCCTGCATATTGTCCGCCAGATACTCCTGTGCCCACGTAGCCCCCGTAGCGGCGGGCAAAAAGGCAACCAGTTCCCCAAACCCATCGGCAATGGAGGAGCCTACACCCCCGAGGCGGTTGGCCACCGCTGAGTAGTTGTCCTCGTCTTCCAGAAACGTCTCAAGGATCGCCCCGTTGGACATACCGGAGGCCATTTTCTTGGCGCGGTAGTCAATCCAGTTTTCCCCCACCAAGGAAGATCGCTGCAACAACGCGTTGTAGTCATCAAACTTGGCGTTCAGGGTGTATTCACGCTGGGATTCCAGCAATTTTTTCTGCGTGGCCGAAAGTGTATTGCCCCGCTCGGTAACCGCCTGATCGAACATACGTTTATTGACCAGCAAGGACGGGTGGGCATAGACGGTGCCATCCGAGTGGGTCCGGATGTTGTTTCCGACCTCACCCTCTTCTGTGAAGAACTCGTAGTCCCCCCGCGCCATCGCAGTTTGGGCTCCAATTTTTTCCAGCGCCAGCTTGATCTCCTCGGGTTCATAGGACGCCCCTTCGGGCAGCACCCCTGACTTACGCAGGTCCATGGATATACCTGTAGCCAGTGTTTCGATATCAAAGTCAGATTCACGGCCCTCATCCAGTGCGGCCATGTGCTCCGAAAGGCCCTTGGTGATAGTTGCTTGGTGTTTGATATAAAGGGAATCATCCCCTCCCTCCGTGAGCAGATCCGAAACGCTTTGGGCAACCTGACTCCCTTTGGCGACCTTGTAGATCGGGCGTCCCAGCCCCTCAGCATCCTCCGTAAGTTTCTGGGCCTGAAAAGCCCGCTCCGGTGACAGGGTTCCCGCCTTAATGGCCGCGAGAATTGACTTTTGAACGTCCTTGTCCTCTACGCCGTTGGCTACTTCGACATGGGTGACCGGATTTCCCTCTTCATCCACATCATCCACCTCGATAAAGTCTACGTCGCCCCTGTTGAGCATCCTGCGCTTGGCTCGGTTCAGTGCTGCGGTGCTCTGGGTAGCCTTTTCGGCCTCCATTTTCAGCGCGTCATACCTCCCCAGCATCTCGTTACCCTCCCGAGGGGTATCTGCGTTTAGCCCTTGGGCCTCGACGACGTTCTTCGTGGCGTTGAACTCCGATAAGACGTCGAACTCTGGGTCGCTCCCGTCGGTCCCCTTACGCAGGAGATCAAACTTGGTCTCGAAACTTTTTTCAGTCGGGGCGTAGACCCCAAGCTCGTTGGCCCTGACCGGATCTACGTCTTCCGTTATGCCCTTGTATTGCAGGAGGGCCGCAGCCCCGAAGCGGATGTCCTTTTCGGCCTCCTCGTTGTAATCCCCCTTCGCCAGAAGTGTTTCGCGAACGTAGTTTGAGTAGCGCGAAATATTTTTGGGGTCCGCAGCCTCGGGGGCTGGACCCTGTTCAAGCTCCCACTCATCGTAGTTCAGGAAGCTACTTTCGTCGCCCTCTGGTTTGGGGGTGGATAGGCCAAGATTAAGATCCTGCGATGGATCTAAAGTTCCGGAAGAGTTGAGTGGGTCCATCAGGCAACGTGTGGCTGCCTACGGGGGCTCAGATCAACGGACCTTTGCCTCGGCTCAAGCAGCATTTGTGAAAGAGAATACCTCCACGGGTGCCGTTAAGCAACTAACGATTTTTTGACTTACCCTAGAGCAACGGGTTGGCCTGCCACGGGTCCAAGGTAAGCGAGCCCAAGAAATCGTAGTCGGCGTGGTAGAACTCACGGAGAACCCGCTTTTGAAATTCCGTGAGGTTCTCCTTGGCGGGGTCGCGAAATGACTTGTTCAACTTAGGCAAAGCGGGCACAGGATTGATACCGAACTCTTGGCACATGGCCGCAAAGGACTCGTCCAAGGTTTCGTAACACCCGATGAACCCCACCTGCCGGAGGCGATACTGGGGGCTGGTCTGAGGCAACAGATGGTGGCGGATGTTCACTCCTATGTCCGTGGGATGCTGCTCCGGCCACGAGTTAATCGGCTTATCCAAGTGTTCGATAACCTGCCAGAACGACAAATTGGGTGCCTTGTTAGCCCACCCCGATTTAAACCGATCTACAGGGTCGCGCACGATGGAGAAGCTGCGGTCCTTGGGCCATGACTCGGGCCACGCCAGATGATGGGCCTTGGAAGTATTCCCTGCAAAAGCTCCTCGGCGAATCGACAACCCTCCCGTCTTCGGGATGTGGTTGAACACTACGTTAGGCTCGTGGAGTAGAAACGCACTCACTTGGTTGTCTTCGCTGTTGGGGCTGTTGGGACCATACCCCCGAAAACTTTGCCCCCGCGTCGGCCACCAAGCTCCTGTTGCTTCTGCACTTTAATGGAACTCAGGATTTGCTTCTGTAGCACTAGGGGGTCGTCGGAACGATCTTGGATGTCCAGCATCTCAGCCATCCCACGTAGCTTGAATGCGGTCTCCTGCGTGAGGGCTCCCTGCATTAGCTCTCCAGTTTCAAAGTTCTGGACGGGGTCTTCAAAATCCATTTTGTAAGCCATCTCTTCGTAACGATCGAGATCCTTAAGTCTCTGTTCCTTCTGCTCAGTAGCAGTAGCAAATTGTTCAGCGGCCAAGCGAGCGTCTGATTCTTTAGCGATGCCTGAAGCTCGGGCCGCAGAGATGCTTTCAATCAATGCGTCTCCCTCCTCACCCAACTTCCTAGCACTGGCTATCCCCATATTACGCAGGGTTTCGTCATCCGAAGCGAGTAGGCGCTGAGACTCCCCATACAGGCGCTCATTCTTGGCGTCCCTTCGTGCGACGGACCGATCAATGATTGATGATACGGAGTCGATCAGGGCACGAGCGGTAGGGTTCTTGGCGTAATCCTTACCAAATTCGGTAGTGACGCGGAGCAACGCTTCCCCTGCGGCGGCGGGGTCACTTTCAGCAAGCGAGCGGGCTTCCCCCAAATCGTTCATCAGAGTTGGGATGCGCGTCAGCATATCCCGAGTCTCTTGGTCATTTCTTTTCTGGGTCTGAAACGCCATCTTCTGGGATTCAATTTGCATCACCCGAGACTGGTTCTGCAACGCCCGAGACTCCATGTCCATCATCTCCCGCTTCATGGGAGCGATGTCAGTCATGTAGGAACGCATCAGCATGTTTTGCTGTTCGGGGCGCAGGGCCGACATTTCAAATTCCGATGGGTGGTCAGTAACCCCCGTGCCGAAGTAATCACCACGGAGTCCAACGATGTCGAGTTCGGGGTCGAAGGGCATTATATTTATTTGTCTCTGCCGAAGTTGTAGACGCTCTTTCCGTTAGCGTCCGGAGTCATCATGTCGTTATCATCGTCCTCGTCTTCGCCAGCATACTCGGGGATCTCGTCCTCGGGATTGTCCCGTTTGTCTTTCCCGACACGGGCCATCCTTTTGAGGTAGCTCGAGGTCGTCTCGCCCTGCTCGATACCGAGGCGGTCCCGATTCTCCCGCATCGCGGGGTTGCGATCCACGGCGGTCTGCTCGTCCGCCTTGAAGATATCCTTGATAGATTCGTCGGCTGCGACCTTCTCGACTTCGCGAGCGGCGTAGTCCATGCCCCGCCTGTCGAAGGATTTCGCTTGGCGGGCCAGCCGCGAAGTGGGGTCCGTGTTGGTGGGCCGTGTTTTGGGGCCTGCCCCGATCGGGCGGCGGTTCTCGCTGTCGTATTCGCGCTCGGCCTGAAGGCGGGCATTTGCAGCGAGCCCCCCGAACCCGCTGTCTTCAAGGCGGTTGGCCTTGGCGGACAGGGAGTTGGTGTCCTCGCGATCCAAGCGGTTGCGCTTCAGGTATGCGCTGAATGCCTTTTGGTCCACCCCAAGATCCGCGGCCTTCTTGGCGTAGCCCGACATCGTTTTGCTATGCTCCTCACGGGACATCTGGTTAGGGTTTTTCAGACCGGCCCGAAGTTCACGGTCGAGAGCCTGCCGCGCTTCGAGGTTGGAATCAGGTCCCGCGGCTTCCGGCTCCGCAGCCCCGGCGGGGGCATACCCAAAACCCCAACTCTCTTCAGGGTCATACTGGGCCATTACGGGAGGTGGGCTATCGGCGGCAGTGGGAGGGCCGACGGACAAAGAATCTGCTTCAGCTTCAGCTTCAGCCCGTGCCCGCTTCAGATACTCAGGGTCTGCGATAGGCGGATAGTTCATTTCAGGCATACCGGCCTCTTCGTATCGGCGGCGAACATCGAGAAGTTCGGCATCGAGTTGATCAGGGTCCTGAATCGCCGCGAGCTTCGCCAACCGGCGCTTCAAAGTTTCTGCTGTTGTTGCCATGGTATCCGGATTATCTGCAACCACAGTAGCCGATTTTCCCCCGCCGAGCTATATTTTTTTCTCCCCTCCGGACTAGGTTACAGGCTATGGAGGGGGGTGGGTAAAAAGTCCCTAGAATCATTGCTATCTTATAGGATCTGTTCCTGTAAGATAGTAAGAGTTATAGGGGGTTTTCAAGTAGGGGGGTCAAGCAGCACCATCCCAAGGAATATCTAGGTCTGAGGTCCATGAGTCCTTGAGTTGGGCGATGGAGCGGCGGGGGCGGGGCATCCGGAACTCCCCGTCCTCATCTTCCTTCGGCGGCGTGATCGAGACGAGCCCGAATCGGGTCCGCGCTGAGTCCAGAGCAAGGAATCCGGCGTCAGCCAAGTCGGGACTTTTGCCGATGCGTTTTTTGAACTCCTTCTTGGATTCGATCTGGACTTTGAGGGAGCCGCTTTTCATCATCGTGTAGGCCCGCTTCACGATCTCGTTAACGAAATCGTTGCTCATCCCTTTTAGCTGGCGAGTTCGCAGGAGTTCCTTCCCGACATACCAGAGTTCAGTGACTCGATTCATATACAGGTCCGTCCCGATCTTGGTGTGCATTTCCGAGATTCGGTTCTCCGTCGGCTTCCCTCCGAAAACAACACGTTGGATTTTATGCGACCACTCTCCGGCGAGGACATCGCAGAACGGGGCACCCGCTCCGGTGGCATCGACCGCCAAGTTCTCGGGTAGCACTCCGTGTTTCTCGCACATCCGTTTGACCTGCTCCACGATCTGGTAGGTTCGAGGCATCGACTTGTCCGAGGCGTCATCGAACAACAGAAAATGCTCGCCGAACTCAAAGGAGAAAGATCCGTTCCTTTCGTAGCCCACTTTGCCGAAGTGCAAAATACACCGGTCACCGCCGTTCGTGAAGCCGGGGTCCAGTCCCGCGACCATCGTAGGGGCCACCGACCAATCGGCTTTGTTCTGCCCCCTCCCATTCACCAGTTCCTGTGGGGTGTAGATAACTTCCTCGTCGTCGGAGTCAAAGAACACCGCTCGGACCATTCGCATATAGCCTCGCGACTCTTTGCCCATGACCTCGGCATCCTCGTCCAACTGCTCTTGGGTGGGGAGGTAATCGTAAAGCACCTTACCTGCAAGGATGTTAGGAGACTTCTCGCCATCGAGTCTTATATACAGTCCGCCTCTCGATGTCTCCCACTCCTCATCCTCCAGAACATTGACCGTGTCCCACCCGCCCTTGGGTGTGGACCAGTCCCCGAAGGCATCGAACCGCGAGCTGGGGTTGGCCATCGCCTTCACCTCCAAATGTTTGTTCTTGGAGAGGTTGGACATACAAGCCTCGATAATGGCTGGAGATAATTCGGTAAGCTCATCCCCGATCACGATGACAGTGGGGGCCTTGATACCGATGAATTTACCAACCGCTTCTCGGGTTCTCGATTTCTCTCCGGCGATCAGGGCCAACCCCGCCGTCTCAAACAGCGTGCCGTTGCCATTCACGTAGGCAATGGAGCCGATGGAGTCCCGAATCTTGCACGGGGCAGTGTCCTCGATGACCGACATCAATTTGATAACCGAACCCCAAACCCGTCTCCGTGCCTCAGTCAAGGTGGTGGAGGTTAGCAGGACCAGCGTATCCGATGGATCGGACATCCATTTAATGATCGCGTATCCGGCCATGGTGTGGGACTTGGCCGAGTTCGCCGCCCCGCCTACAGCGAGGTATTTATTCTGAAGAGCTTTCCGGATTAACTTTTCGGACCACGGGTTGCGATCGAATAAAGGCTTCCGCAGGTCCACCCTAGTGTTCCACATCTCGTCCGCGATTCTCCAGAAGTAGTATTCCTTCTGCTGCCACAGATCGTGATGTTTAAAACCCATCAACAGGGCCGTCAGCAAGGACGTCTGGGGGATCGCGACATTCCCGACGACCATTTTCTTTGACGCTGGGTCCAGTCGGGGTTCCAGTTTACTTTTCTGTTGTCCCATAGTATCGTCATTTACTTTAGCCGCCCCCCGATCTCGTGTCTACCTCCAACAAATCTGTCGCCGAAGCCAAGCGCCGCCTCCGAATGAAAGCCCTGCGCCTCCATAATGAAGGATGGAAGCACGCTTCAATCGCCCGAGAAATCGGAATCAGCACCACGACACTCCGGCGGTGGTTCCGCAAGGCGGGGGTAAAACCCAAACGTGTCGGGGGTGCCCACGACCCTAACGAACCTGTGGGTCCGAAAGTTAAAGACCCCGTGGGTGACGCGATCCAACGCGATTTGCTGAACGCCGCGACAGAGGCTGGAGCCCTCGCTCGCGGAGAAGCCATCGAAGCCGAGAACGCACAGATCGATGCTGCATCCGGCAAAGCTCTGACACCGGCCGATCAATACCAGTCCTACATCGCCACCAAGGGGATTCAAAAAATCAGGGACGGGATCGGGAACATACCCCCGCCGCGGACGATCAAGGAACTCGAAACACTCGACGGGATCGTTCGCCGCAGTCTCGGATTGGACAACAAGAACTCCGGCGGGTCCGGCGGTTCGCTGCGCGTCGACATCAATATCCTGAACAACACCGTGCCGGACAAACTCGCCGACGGGGCCGTGAAGACTGGACCCTCCCACGCTATCGATGTCGAGGCGCTGGAGGAAGAAACCCGCCGCAAGGTCGGGGCCGGAAAAGAGTTGAAAATCTCAGACGAAGAACTTGCGGCCGCCGCGTCATCTACTAACATAAAAGATGCCTCGGAACCCAGTTGAAGACGACGTTATCGTCGGGATGGATAATGGAAATAGCGGCGGCTTTGCAGCCATATCCGGATTTGACGGATCGCTGATCTCCAAACTCAAGACCCCCACCGTGTCACGCAAGCTGGCCTCCGCCAAGAAACCGATCCTTGAGCCCGACGTAGGTGAGATTGTGCTGTGGCTCCGGTCGCTGGAATCCACGGTCCACATCTTCATCGAGGAAGCCCCTCTCCACGCCAAGTCGGCCCGCGCCCTGCGGTCCCAAGCGATCTGCTTCGCCATGGTCTACGGGCGGCTGCTCGGGGAGATGGCCAACTACATCGAGGTCCACACCGTCGATGTGAAGGTTTGGCAGAAGGAGATGCTCGGGAAGGTGCCCCGAGGCCGGACCAAGGAATACGCCGAGGCAGAAGCCCGTCGCCTGAATCCGGACGAGAACTGGTTTGCCACCGACCGGTCGACGACTCCCCACGACGGGATCATCGACGCCTACCTGATTGCCCAATATGGCAGGGGAAAGCTAAAAGGTTGAGTTTTCCGTTTGACAGTTCTGCGGGGGTTGTGTAACCTCCGATATGCCACAGGCGGAAATGACCGAACTCGATCCAGAATTTCCATCCGCTCGTTATGCCACGCTTGAGCGATGGGTGAAAGAACGAGCCGAGGCTGGGGATTACGCCGTGATAGCCGAGGAAATAATCGTAGCGATGAACTATGAAAGACACCCTATTGAAAGAAGAGACGCCCGATCAACTCCAAGCTGAGTCGGGTTCGCGTGCGCCGATTTGTTCTCCACGGATTAAGTTTATAGCTGGTCCTGATGGGAGTTGCGATGGGTGGGCAACAGGACTCGGGGATTCGGCAGAAGATGCAATCTTGGATTTTCTACAAAACTATGCCGAGGATTGGTGCAATGAGATGATCGGCGATGATCCAGATTGGAATAGGGTATTAGAGCTAGAGGTGTGGAGATGTAAGCATCGCGAGGATTGCGAAGAGTGGGATTTTGATTGTGCGGAAGAAGAGTGGGATTGGATCGGAATTCAAGTGGTAGAACGCCCAAGCTATCGCTGCGAACCGATTCCAAATCCGCGATACCCCGACCTTCCCGATTGGGAATACTCAAAGGAGAACGATTGAGGACATCCAGCGAGGAAAAGACTATGGAAAAACAAACGACGTTATCGAGCTTGGATGCTCCGACTTGTTCTCTTTTGGACGGGTTGAGCGCCCGAGCAAAACAATGGCTAGAAAAAGCTTGTGAGCAGGCGGCGGACAGTCAGGGAATTACATTGGATTTAGAGGCCCGCAACGAATGCGAGTTAGCTGGTTTGATTGAGGTCGATCGTCGCCAGTGGGTCACTATCCACGCGAACGTGATGGATGCCGTTTACTCGAATGGACATTTTAAAGAGAACCAGTAAAGATCACCCATCGGAACCTTAGTGATGATTGGGTGCATCTCAACAGTCTCGGTAAAGAGAGTATAACGAAAACGGAAAACCCTAGTCAAGACTTAAACCAACCAAGTGCCACATGAAAAATTTATTCGATGCCCAACAGAAAGTTGCCGACCATTTCCTGTCCCGTCACCTCGACGGCAAGAACACCCTCGACACCTCAGACCTCGGAACCGGAAAAACCGTCGTAGCCTGTTGGCTCGTCGACCAACTCCAACAGTTCAATCCCGAAACCAAGTTCGCAGTCATCTGCCCCAAAGCCGCCATTGGCGCGTGGCATTCTGAACTGGAGGACGCGGGGCTTGATCCGCTCTTTGTCCTCAACTACGAGAAGCTCCGGACGGGCAACACCGAATGGATGAAGAAGATCGGGAAGAAGATCATGCACTGGAAGCTGCCTACGAAGACCGTGGTCATCGTCGACGAATCCCATCACTGTCGCGGGCACTACACACAGAACGCACAGCTTGTTATCTCCCTTGTCCAACAGGGGCATAAGCTCCACCTGATGTCCGCCACCGCTGCCGAAGACCCGACTCACATGAGGGCGCTCGGATTTGCGCTTGGGCTGCACAGCCTGAACAAGCCAAAAGGGACTCGGCTCAATTTCGCACAGTGGATGATGTCCCACGGCTGCAAACAAAACGAGTGGAACGCGTGGGAGTTCCGCGACCGGAAGAAGTTGGAGATGCTCCACACCACGTTGTATGAAACCCCCGCCTGTCAGGCGGCTCGGGTCACCATCGCGGATATGCCGGAAGCCTTCAAAGGGAACCGTGTCTCTGTCGAGTTGGTGGAGTTCCAGAATCTGAACAAGATCAACAGCATCTACCACGACCTCGGCATCACCCCCGCCATCGTCGAACAGTTTGTGGCCGAAGGAACGGTCGAGGATTCTGAGTTCGCCATCGTAAATATCTTACGGGCCCGCCAGTTAACCGAAGCCTTGAAGGTGCCGGAGTTCTACGACTACACCCGAGACTTTGTTGATCAGGGGTTCTCGGTCGTCAACTTCGTGAATTTCACTGAAACCCGAGAAGCCCTGTCCCAAAAACTCGGCTGTGCGTGGATCGCCGGAGGGGACGACGATCGCCAAAAGGTCATCGACAGATTTCAGGCAGACCAAGAACGGATGCTCGTGGTCAATGCCAAGGCCGGAGGCGCTGCGATTTCGCTCCATGATGTGCGGGGTAAGCACCCCCGCGTGGCGCTGATCAGCCCCGACTTCTCGGCCACGACCTACAAGCAAGTTCTCGGGCGCATTTATCGGAACGGCGCAAAGTCCGACGCAGTCCAGAAGGTGATGGTCGCCAAGGGCACGGTCGAGGAAGACGTTATGCGAGCCATCAATCGGAAACTTAAGAACCTTGAAGCCCTCCACGGAAAATGAAACCAGAAGAACAAAGAATCACCATCGCTGAAGCGTGCGGAGCCAAAGGGTTCAAGCACGAGAGCAGACGAGAGGTGCTGTCATTTAAACAACCGGAAGCCTTTCTAGGCGCAGCCCGATGGGAGTTGGATGACCAGCGCACTCTGGCGGCTGACATCCCCGACTACCTCAACGACCGCAACGCGATGGCTGAGGCTTTCAACACCCTGACGCCTGACCAGATGAGGAGGTTTGCGGAACACCTCATGGATCTGACTTGCGAGCATCCCGTGGGGTGCGTGCCTGACTGGAAGTCGGACCTGCTGTCGTTGGCGAGGCTGACCCACGCGCCCCTTCCGTTCATAGCAGAAGCCTTCCTCAAAACCCTCGACCTCTGGAAACCATGAAGACCCCTGACACCGAACACCTGATCGAACAATATCGAGCCAAGCACCGCGAGTGCCCCCGCTATGGCGCGGGAGTGACCTACCATGAGCGGGTCGAGGAGATAATGAAGAACCGGAATCTTGAAACCGTATTGGATTTCGGATGCGGGAAAGGCGGGCTGGTCCGCTACCTCCGGTCCAAGGATATCGCGGCCTTCGGCTACGACCCCGCAGTCCCGAAGTATGACGACATGAGCGTCATAAATCACTCACTGAGATATGACTTAGTGACCTGTCTCGATGTCGCCGAGCACCTGACGATGGACTCGGTGGCTGGCACCTTCCACGGCATTGACCTGATCGGCCCGCTATATCTGCTGTTCGCGATTTCCTGCCGCCCCGCCGCCCACCACCTCCCCGACGGAACGAACTGCCACACCTTGGTCCGCAAGCCGGAGTGGTGGAACGGGTTCATCGCGGGGGTCTACCCCTACCGAAAGATCATGTGGCGTGAGTGGCACCCCAAGAGCCGGTGCCTCCTCGTCCTTATCGGGCCGGAAGATCGGCCTTGACCATGGACCCTTTTACGTTTACATCATCACCACTATGACTCCCGAGCAACGAAAAAAGAAAACCGAAGCCGTTAAGGCCCGCCAGAAAGAACTCCGAGAAAAAGGAATCTGTCTCCGGTGCGCTCGCCTGAAAGCCAACCGAGGGGAGGGAGCCACGAAAGTCTACTGCGCTGGCTGCTCCAAGAAAGTGAGGGACTACGCCCGCACACGGTATCGACTCAAGAAGGGGCTGAACGTTGACGCCCCTGTCACCGCAACCGGACGCCCACGAATCAAACCACCCAAGAAAAACAAAACCAAAAATCAGAACCAAAAATGAACTCAAGAGAAGTCACCTTCCTGATAGCCCTCTTCCTGCTCTTCACCTTCCTGATGTGCGCCATCGAGCGGATCTGCGTCGCGCAGGAGAACATCGCCGACGATGAGGCTCGCGGGAAAATCTTCGGGGTGTCAATCGACACCCCCAAAACCAAGGAACTCTAATTTCTTTCAGCCCGCTGCAATAATGAAATGGGAGGAAAAGCGGGCAGCTTACTCCCCTCAAACCTGATCGTGTAAATGCGCTCACCGAGTCCGGCGGGAAGCTAAAGCAGGAACCTACGTAAATACCGGACGCTCTTTCCATGATAACAAAAACTGAAAACCAAGATAAGGCGACCCCCGATCACTCAGACCGTGGGCACGCAGAAGACGCTCCCTCCGGACTCAAATACAAAGCGAAGTGCGCTGGGTTCATGGGGCGGGAAGGCACCAGTGAGGCTGCCGAAAAAGGAACCCGTATCCATGAGGCTTTGGAGGTGCGGGATTCGTCCGCGCTCCACGACGAGGAGGAGACGGAGATCTACGAGCAGATCGTGAAAATGGAGGACGAGTTCCTCTCCGGTTTCCCCGCTGGCCGCGTGGACAAATTTGAGATCCAGTTGGACATCGAATTGGATTACGGGCTTTCCACCTTCGGAACCTGCGACCGGTTCACCTACTGGCCCGCCGCCAACTCAGGCTTGCTCGGGGACTACAAGACCGGTGTCTCGGTCATTGATCCGCCCGCTGTTAACTGGCAGACCAAGTGTTACGTTATCGGGGCGTTCCAGAAGGAGCCGGAAATGGAATCCTGTGGGTTCGTGTTCTACGTCCCGTTCCATGACGGAAGTGAAGTGGGTGATACGATGTATCACACGTTCTACCGCACCGAGTTGCCGACCCTGATCAAGGAAGTTTCGGACGCGATCCGCGAAGCCCGTCGGGTCCGCGCTCACTGGACCTTCGATGAGAACGGCAAAGCCTTAAGCCAACCACCGCTGAGTGACTTAGGCCCGTCCGTGGACTGCCGGTTCTGTGCGCGAGAAGAACACTGCCCCGCGATGGGTGCGCTGATCTGCGAGGTAGCCAAGGTCGCCAGCCCCAAGGCTGCGTCCAAGTTGCAGTTCGATCCCACCTCCCAAGATCCGACCGAGATCGAGAAAAGATACTTGGTTGCCAAGATCGTGATCGCGTGGGCCGAGCGGGAGAAGCGGGCGGCGGTCGACATGGCCAAGGACGGCGTCGAGTTCCCGAGCCTCAAGCTGGCCTCGATGGGCTCCCCCCGCTACGTGTCCGACAAGGCGTATTTCACGCAGATCGCCGCCAAGTTCGGGGTCGATATCACGGACATTATCGAGGAGGTGAGTATTCCACTTACCAAGATCTCCAAGCTCATTGAGGGAGGAAAAGAAAAACAAGAGGAATTTCTTGACCGCTGCGATGAAGCGGGTATCATTGGCACCTCCGCTGAGAGGTTCACCCTCAAAGCAAAATAGGAAAACCAAAAACCAAAACCAAAAAAGAAAACAAAATATGTCAACGAAAACCGAAGATAAGAAGGCAACTGCCGATGTGGTGGACGCAAAAGCTGAAGTAGTCAGCGAGTCTAAAAACGAGATCGGTGCTGCCGCTCCACGAGCCCGAGTCTACGAGATCGACCCAGAGGATATTGACATCCCATGGTTCAACCTCGTCCAGAAGATGTCCCAAATTAAAGGTGATTTGGGGGATCTGATTTTGGACAAGACTGCCAAGATCGTCGGAGCCGAAACCCCCATCCGTGTTATCCCTCTCAAGCCAATCAAAGGCTGGAAGGAAGACATCGACTACGATAGCGACGAGGTTCCCCGCGTTGCCTACACCGAAGTCGAGCGCGACAAACTCGCCGCCGAATCGAAGTATAAGATCTTGGAGTTCGCGGAAGTTACCTTCCTCGTTCCCGCTCCAGATCCGGAGAACGTAGACGAGTCCGTCTACATGTTCCCTGTCGGGAAGACCCGCTACGCAGTGGGCCGCATCTACGCCCAAAAGGATGGGTTCCGCATGACCTACAAACGCCTCAAAACGTTTGAGTTATACAACACGATATCCGGAACTTCATACACGGAGCGGGTGTGGACCTTCGAGTCCACTCTCGTTGAGAAGGGGAAATACAAGTGGTATGCGCCTTCGCTACGTCCGACCGAGGAGCACACCGATCCTGAATTGCTCGCCTTCCTCAAGGAGTTCGGCGGCTAATTTGTGCGGATAGCACAACTGGGGGGCGGAGGCTACCGGCTTATGTGACGGACACAAAGCTCCGCCCCCCTTTCACTTTCAAGACTATGGCAAAAGGAAAAGCACCCACCCAAGAACCGAAGTTTCAAGACCCACCAAAGGTCGTGAACTTCCCCAAGGACGAACGTCCCAACCTGTCGTCTCTGGTCCCCACACCGGAGAACGTCAAAGCGGAAGACCCCGTAATCCGTAAACGCCTGATGGAACGTCAGGTTACGGAACTGGTCAACCAGAGCAGCCAGTTGCAGCAGACCATTATGGAGGCGCAATTCAAAATCGCGTCCAACAACATCCTGATCGACTCGATTGTTTCTCAGGCTGATAAGGAGAAGATCGAACTGGAGTTCCAGATCGGTCCACCCCCCGAGGCAGTCGAGGAGCGCCCCGCGCCCTCAGAATAAAACACCTAAGACCCCCATCGTGCCCAGCGCGGTGGGGATTTTTCGTGCCCGCACCAAATATCACCCTCAACTAAACCTTAATTTAAACCCATACAATATACCGATGAAAACCGTCGCGATTGATTTTGAAAGTTACTACGACAAGGAATGCTCCATCTCGACCCTCGGGCCGATGGGCTACTTCAGCCACCCCAAGTTCGACCCCTACATGGTGTCGGTCGTTTCAGCGGACAGCACTTGGGTCGGCGATCCCAAAAAACTGGACTGGAAACAATTTGAAGGCCGCCGCCTCGTATCCCATAACGCATCCTTCGATGAGACACTTTACCTGTTCGGGGTAGACCAAGGCTGGTGGCCGAAGGTCGACTATGCCGAGTGGGTCTGCTCCGCCGACATGTGCGCCTACCTCGGGATGCCCCGAGCCTTGGCCCAAGCAGTGAAGCACGCCTACGACGTCGAAGTCTCCAAGCAGACCCGCGCCAACATGGCCGGAAAGCGATGGGTCGATATGCCCAAGGACTTTCAAAAGCAGGTTCAACTCTACGCCATCGATGATTCCCGCTACTGCCTGAAACTGTGGCAGGACTACAACGAGCAGTGGCCCGAGTTTGAGCGCCGTGTTTCCCTCGCCAACCGCCGCGCCTGTCAGCGCGGTATCCCCGTGGACGCCGACGCGATCAGCGAGAACATCAAGATCCTAAAGAAACAACTTTGGGACATGGAGCAATCCATCCCGTGGAACGGGAAGTATAAGTTGCTGAGCCGTCCGGCATTTAACGAGGAGTGCCGCAAGAACGGGCTGGAGCCGCCCAAGTCTCTAGCACAGGACAACCCCGAGGCCCAAGAGTGGATCGATGAACACGGAGAGAAATATGTGTGGATCGGGGCCACAATCAACTGGCGTCGGGTCAACGCCTTCATCAAAAAGCTGGAGGCTTTCGAATACTCCACGATGGAAGACGGTCGGTATTATGGGAACCTGATGTATTTTGGAGCGCACACCGGACGCTTCTCAGGCTCCGGTGGGAACCTAAACCTTCAGAACCTCCCCCAAGGGGAGATGTTCGGGGTTGATCTTCGCTCCCTGATCAAAGCCCCCAAAGGCAAGAAGTTCGTGGCAATCGACTTGTCCCAGATCGAGGTCCGCACCGCATGTTATGCGGCGGGTGACTTTGAGATGTTGAAGGAAATCAAGGATTCCCCTGATGTCTACGAAACCTTCGCGATCCGATTCGGCCTGTGGTCCAAGGATCGTGGCCGCCTCTCTGAGGTTGACCCGAAGCTCCGGAGCAAGCCCGTCAAGCCTATGGTTCTCGGGTGCGGATTCGGGGCGGGCTGGAAGAAACTCGGGATGATGTATGGGCTGGAGGATGAAGAAGCGCAGGATGCGGTTGCCATTTACCGCAAGACCATGAAGCCTGTCGTCGACCAGTGGGGCGAGTATGATAGAGGATTGGTTATCGCACACAGCCAGTTCCGGCCCTACAAAATCCTGCTACCTTCGGGGCGCTACATCTCCTACAACAAGATCAAACGGATGCGTGAGAACTACATCCGGAAATATGAACAGGTCATCGACGGGGTGACAACGGTAATCGAGGAGGAGGCGACCCGCATGGTGACCCTTGTCCAACGTATCCGTAATTCACGTAAGACTTGGGCGAACTGCTGGGGTGGCGTGGTCATGGAGAACGTGGCCCAAGGGCTGGCTCGCGACACATTCGTGGACCGGTGGCTCGCGGTCGAGGATGCTGGGTGGGATGACCATGTCATCCTCCACGTTCACGATGAACTACTTCTGGAGGTCGACGAGTGCATCGCTGACCAGTGCCTCACGGAATGCGAGGAAATCATGTCCACTTCTCCGCAGTGGATTCCTGATCTTCCTATCGCCGCCGAGGGTAAAATCCTTGATGTCTACACCAAATAGCCGGATCATAGATCCCCCGACGCACTATGAGGTATATCAAGAACCTTCGGAGCTACGACGCTACCGAAACGACCGACCCCGTGTCCTTATCCATAAAGGCCACCGTCCCGAAAGAAGCTCAGAAAAACAAAGCCGCGTTCCGAAAATGGTCCGGCGACGAATCCACCGACCACGTTTTCCTGTCAGCCAATGAGGGCATCGCCGCCAACCAGCGGATCACCACAGATAATCCGATCCACACCTGTCACGGGCTGATCTGCGATTATGACGGAGCAACCGACTGGGACGAGATCGAGTCCCAAGTCACCAAGGTCTGCCCCCATCCACCCACCTACATCGCCACATCCTTCTCGGGGTGCCCCCGAATCATCTGGATGTTTGAGGAGGCGATACCTGTGGACCCTGAGATCTACCCCACCTTTATCAAAGAGTTGGGCCATGTCCTTTCCGCTGAGAAGGTGACCTACGGACTGGACCCTTGCTCATTCAAGCCTGATCAATACTTTGAGATCGGCAAGGACTGGAAGGAGATCGGGGGTTTTGTCCCGAGTGATCTGGTCAAGGGTCTGGTATGCAAGGCGTCGGGCAAAGTCCGGCCCCTTACCGATGACGTCGCGATCCCCATCTCGGAGATCGCGGAGGAAGTCGAGAAGCAGTTCCCCGACCGCTGGAAGAAGGATTTCAGTGTCGGGTCTCGTGGCCCCCTGTTCTGGATCGATGACGGCATTGACCGAGAGGGCTGCGTGATTCGGGAGGACGGCGTGACCTGCTTCAGCGATCGTGCGGGCAAAGGCTTCCTGTCATGGAAAGAGATCTTGGGTCCGAAGTTCGTGAAAGAATACGAAACCAAGAAGCTCGCCCCGATCTTGGACACCTACTGGTATGACGGCAGCACGTTCTACAAACTGATGGGGGCTTCCCCTCTGACGGTGACCGAGCGCCAAGTGACAAGAGAACTCCGACAGCGAGGGTTCTCCAATAAACCAAAGAAGGATGAGCCACTTAGTGAGATCGACAACACGATCTTGGCGATTCAGAACCAGAACCGAGTGGACCTTGTTGCCCCGATCCTGTTTCAGAAAGACCGAGTCGTTGACCACAACAGTCTCCGGATTTTGAACTCCGCGCGCAATGCCCCAGTCCTACCATCCGATGACGGTGACCCGAAGAACTGGCCCTTCATCCATGGCTGGCTTAACCAGTTGTTCGTTGATCCGGATACGGCGGCGAGTGGCGGCCCCTGCACCCTTGATTACATCTACTCATGGCTGGCTCGCATCTATCTCTCTGTTCTTGGGAGGTATCCGGCACAGGGACAAGCCCTTCTGCTGGTAGGTCCGACGGGCCGTGGTAAGACCCTGTTGTCCAATCTGGTTATGGGCGGGCTGCTCGGGGGCTGCGAAGACGCGTCGGACTATCTGGCCGGTAAGACTTCATTTAACAAGCTGCTCTGCGGTCGCGGGCTCTGGGTCATCGATGACACCGTTTCGGCGGCCTCGTTCCAAGACCAGCGCAAGGCCACCGAACTGATCAAACGAACCGTGGCCAACCCCAAGGTCGACTACCACGCCAAATACGTGGACGCGATGACCCTCCCGTGGACGGGTCGGGTCATCTTATCCCTGAACATGGATTCCAATTCCCTATCCGTGATCCCCTCGCTGGACTCATCCAATCGGGACAAAGTCATGGCCGTCAGAATCGCGGACACCTCGACAGAGAAGTTCCCACCCAACCACGTTGTAGAGACTACAGTCGAACGGGAGCTTCCTCACTTCGCCCGCTTCCTTGCAGACTGGAGTATGCCCGACAGCGTGAAGGGCCAGAGCCGATTCGGAGTCGCCTCGTTCATCGACCCGATGATCGTCTCCGCTGCCTTCGACAACTCACCACGGGCCAGTATCGCTGAGCTAGTGGACTGGTTCGTGAAGCAGGTTCGGGCCTCAGTATCCGAACCTTTCTGGCAGGGAACCATTACGGAGTTTCAGACTACCGTGGTCCAGTGCAATGACGGACGCCACCTCGGGCACTCCCACAACGTCGAATTTGTCCGCCGTGGGATCGCTACGATGGAGGAAGGATTCCGCCAAGAGCCCGGAAAACATCGCCCTGTCCTCTCTCATGGCGACGGCGGGGGGAAGACTTGGGCGATCTCGCTGGACGAGGCTTACGATCTGAAAGGCCCCGCTTCAATGGGGGCCGCGCTTGCGGTCTCAGCTACTAGAGCTACTAGAAACGGCGAGACGGCTGACGAGGAGTCACCGAAGTCACAGGGCTAGCCATCCGTGATTGGCGGGACGGGGAACGCCCCGTCCCGAGGGGGGCCGCGTTCCATGGGGTGGGGCTGTTGGCCGAGGACTGGCGCAGATTGCGAATTGCCGCGGTGCTGTTGGGGTCTCGACTCCACTGTTGCTGCTGGCTCCCAGCCAAGGGGCCGAACAACCCACCGCCGCCGCCGATTCCTCCGGCGCTCACCCCATTATCCTCTTCTTCCCAAGGTGCTTCACCTGTTTGCGCCTGCCTCCGCAGGCCCTCTAAATACTTCCGCTTCTCGGGGTCGTTGGCAGGGCTCCTATACCGGCCCTTTTCATCTAACATTCCCGCTTCACGCATCTCGTCCAGCGTCCCTTGCGCTTGGGCCTTCAATGCATCCGGTGACTGGCTTCTGAGTTGGCTAATGCGGTCCTCTCTGGACGCCTGCATAGTGTGGTTGCCGAAGCTGGGAAGTGAATAATTTGGCATGGTAACAGAATATCAAATAAGGGGGATAAAGTCAATCAGAGGATCTATTGAACCCTTTTGTGCATCAGCTCCTCGATCCGAAGCATCGTAGTCTTGACCTCTTTTATATCCTCTGTTTGTCTGTTCAGCAGGTTTGTAAGCTCTACCCGTGGGACGAATGTTTCATACTTTGTTTCTGCTGGCATGTGCAGTCCGGTATCGGTCTTGTGAGTCAGGGCAGTTCTCTCAACCGTTCCAACTTTCTCCTCCATCTTGCCCCACGCCTGACTGAAGCCAACTATTGAGCTAACACCCCCTACCAGCATGACAATGACAGCCCAAAACAGTTTATTCAACTTCTTGTCAAGGCTGGCATCGAGCATGACCTGCACATGCTCTTCAATCCACGCTTTTAAAGCATCTTCAGTCTCTTCGCTCATAGTAATTAACCGTTGCTTCGGAGCGCGCTCAACCCTGCGGAAACCGCCGTCAGGCAGAGATCCGCGTAGCCTGAGTGTCCGAGTTCCTCAACACGGCGGGCGTGAGTCTTGTTGTCTCCGAAGAAGGGTTCCAGCAGCACTGATGTAGAACGTGCCCGCTTCATGGAGTAGTAGCCGTTCTCGCCCGAAGTGAGTTCCACGATGCTGTCGCTATCGCCTGCGTTGCGGCTGTCTTGAATCCCAAGTGCGTCACTGAACACGGCTGCCATAGCGTCCGCCACAGCCTTCGACGGTTTGCTTCCTGCCAGATACATGACCATCGAGTAGTTCCCGCCCCCTCCATTGAAGTGCATGTCGATGGTGAGGTCAGGGGCAAACTTATCAATCTGACTGTAAACTCGGTTAATCTCGCTTGTGTAGCCCCCGCCCTTTGTCCGGTTGAACCGCTTGAACTCGACGCTACCAAGGCCACGCCCGATCATCAGATCAGCAACCTTGTTGTGGAAGGCGTATTCACTTTCGCTCAGGCTGTTCCCCACGACCCAAGCGCCGGGACTTACAGAGTTGTGGCCCACCAGTAGCGCCACCTTGCCAGTGAGGATCGGAGAGTCGGGAGCGGGCCTTGTTGGAGGCTGTGGGGTGTCGACAGGCACATCAGGAGCGCCGGTCAGCAGTTCCAGCGAACGATTGATCAATGGGAGGATTTCATCCCTGACCTCCGCAGGGACGTTGGGTTGGTTGATTGCCCACCGTTTGGTAAACTCCAGTTCGATAAGTTCGTCGTTCTTCATGGTAACGTCAGGCTTCTCCAGCGAGGATCTTCTTCTCCTGCCCTCGGTGGAATGATGCTACGCCAAGAATGGACGCAGGTAAAATCATCACTCCCGTAATGGCTGTGAGAATCATGGGGAGGTGAGGGATCAAGAGCGCCCCATCTTTGGCGATGAGGTCTACAGCTACCAGAATGGTGAGTATTCCGAGTAAGGACCAGAACCCAACGCAGGACCACCGTCCCCACATGGGTCGCCATGCGCCAGCCGCAGGGTTGGCGATAACCTCCTGACGGATCGTCTCATTAACCGAAGTGATCGCGGTCGTCTCGGCATTGAGTGCAGCCATGGCGATGTCAGCTTCCAGTTGTTTGGTCTGCAACATCGCCGCCAGTTGTTCGGGAGATGACGCCTCAATCGTGTGGAGGATGTCAGACTCAGTAGGTGGAACCCCAAGGGCATCGCCGATCCCTTCCAAGATACCGAAGTCATCGAGCAGCCCGCCAACGGGGGTCGCCTTGACCAACTTCCCTGCCGTCCTGATGATGGTTTTGCCGAGATTCTTCTGCCCCTTCTGGAAGAGAGCGGACCCTATTTTGTCTAGCGGATTCATAAGCCGATTAATAGTAAGCGGTTTAACCTCCGGTGTAAACTTTAGAGATCATCACCAGAGCCTCGGCAAGTTCTTTGATTGCTTGGACCTGCTGCCAGAGAATCACACCGATTACAATCAGCGCGAGATTTGCAGTTCCTACTTTAGCGATTTCTTCCCAGTTCATTAGTTTGGAAATAGCGCGAGAAGCTGAACTTTAGCGTCAGCTTCTTCTTGAGTTTCTGTTTGGATTTCGGAGAGTCCTTGGTAAGCTAGAGCAACTTCGCCCTCGTCCAATAAGCCTTCAATCCCTTCGCGGTAGGGTTTGAATTTCCATTGGGACACAAGGGGGAGCGCGTCAAAGATTGAAGCCATCGCAGATCGGGCTTGAACGAGTGCGTCCTTCCCCTGCTCTTCAGCTTGAATGGTTTCCCACACTTCGGCGAGTTCTACCTCAGTTGGAATCGTGCGCTCGTCCTGCCATGTTTCAACAAGTGCAGCGTAGTCCGTCGCGAGCGCGAAATCCGCAGCGGGGAGAAGTCTATCAACGCAAAGTGCAATGTCCATATTGTTACGGGTTGAGACGAAGCGCAGTTACAACCGCATATACTTCGTGAGCCGCTCCGGTGAGGTTTGCCTCCACTCCGAAGCCGTAGGTTGCCATTGTCGTATCGCAACGATGCTGCAACCAGAAAGAATTGGACGATGTTGTAATGTTCACGATAGCCGAACCAACAGATTGCTCATGTCCGTATGCTGTCGAGTTGTATGAAAAACATGACGACCCGTAATACTCTGCGGCAGTCGAGGCATTAACCAACCTGCTTTGATGCCTTTGAACCATGTATGCGTTCGCCGCCCACGTAATGAGATATAAGCCTTTTAAGAGAACCATATACGAACCGGAGATAAACGCTATACCTTCAGGGTCGTGCGCTTCGGCCAATACGGATCGAGTTCTCCATGCCCCTGAAGTGAATGTCCCACCGGAAGCCCCCTTTGTTTGCCTCTCTTCAAATACGCACGCTTTGACCTTATTCGCTGAGATGTAAGCGCCTACACTTTGTTGAGAGGCCAAGGCGCTCGCAGAGTTACTTGCGAAGTCGTCCTCGTCTTTGAAGTCCAGCAAACCCGCCGTGCCACTGCCGGTGAAATAGGGAATCTTGTTCGCAGCGGAAGTCAGCCCAGCGAGCGCAGCCAGTTCCGAGTCCGCGATTGTTGTCGCATTACCTACCGATGTGACGGGTCCGGTCAGGTTCGCGTTGGTCGTCACGTTGCCAGCAGTTAGCGCCGATGCCGTGCCAGTGAGATTTGTAGCAGTGCCGCTTACGGGAGTGCCGAGGGCGGGCGCAACTAGAGTTTTGTTCGAGAGTGATTGGGACGCAGTCAGTCCGACAAGTTGCTCCGCGACTCCTGCCGGATCATAAGTCGCGGCCGCCATATCCCCACCGGCAGAAGCAAAATCGGATATTAAAGCGGACTTAATTGCGCCGTCCGAAGCATCTAAGATTATCACTTTATCCGCGCCAACTGCTGTCACGAGTGATTTACCGGAGATCGCCGACGGGTCGATTGTGAGAGCGCCCGCGCCGGTTACGTCTCCTGTATGGGTTGCGTTCGTCGCCTTAGCAGTGTTCGCCTCTAGAGCCGTAATATGTGCCGCTGTTGCCAATCCCTTTTGAGCGTTCGTCGCGCTCTGAATGTCGTCCGTTCCGTCCGTGTGGTTGCTGGCGTGCGCTGTTGGGTCAGCCGTTCCGGCAAAAGCCTTCACCGCTGCGATGTCGGTGAGTTCCGAATCCATCAGAGCGCCCGCCGCTGTCACGTTCGCCGTATCGGTAACGTCTGCCCCGTCCTCGACGTTGAGCGCCGTTCGCGCCGTTGCCGCACTGTCAAAAGTTCCGTCACAAGTCCTTGAGTCTGACAGTCTCGCGTCTCCGGTATCAATTAGGGTTGCGTCGGTGATGATCGCGTTTATCTCTGCCAACGTATCAATGTCGGTGGATTGCAAAGCGGCGTCAGCAGTCGTGCCTTGCGCTGCTGTTGCGAATGCTGTTGAATTGTTTCCGTCCAGCAGATCGGCATCAAGACCTGATCCAGTGCCGTCAACGGTGATGAGTTTAGCCAGAATTTCGCTAGCGGTATCCGGCGACCCATCGGCTCCATCGGCTCCCGCCGCTCCTGTAGCTCCCGTAGCTCCAGTCGCGCCTGTGGGTCCGGTTGCGCCCGTAGGTCCGGTTGGTCCTACGATAGAAGTCCCTGCGGGCCAAGTTCCAGCCTTGGGGCCGTAAATGTAATCAGCAACGGTGTCGATGTAAAAGTCGCCATCCACACCCTCAGTCGTGGGGGCCACTGCTCCGTAAAGAACTGTGTTACCATCTGCACCATCTGCACCATCTGCACCATCTGCACCATCTGCACCATCTGCTCCCGCTGGTCCGGTTGCGCCTGTGGGTCCGGTTGATCCTGTGGGTCCGGTTGATCCTGTGGGTCCGGTTGATCCTGCGGGTCCAGTGTCCCCTGTCAGCCCAGCGGGTCCGGTTGCTCCGGTTGCTCCGGTTGCTCCTGTTGCTCCTGTTGGCCCTGCGGGTCCAGTTGGTCCTGCGGGTCCGTCCGAGGGGCCGATGTGGATGGTGATGTCTTGGGTGTTGATGCTGACAGTCTGCGCCTGCGCGACACCGACTGAGATCAAAGGCGTGCTATTCAGAGTAGCCGTAAGCCCGTTAGAGAAATTGACTGAATAGGTTAGGGGGCCAAGCACAACGGACTCGGGCACGACAGCCCCGACATTAACAACAACCGGACCAGTATTAACCGACACATCCATCTACGACTTAGGACTCGTTAAACATTCCTCTCTTGGTAGGCCACTTGACGTTGCCTTGGAACCGAGCCGCCAGAACTCCAGACGACTCAAGGACATCGATCCCGAACTCACACTCGTCAGTTTCAATCGAGGACAACACAATGCCCCCCGTCGTAGATGAGGGCACCGCGAAAGTGATGACCTCGGACGCCACGGTGATCTCGGTGTTGGGCCCCGTAAGCTCAAACACTTTACCCGAGGCTTTACTTTCGATGGACAACTCAATGGTCCGGCCGGTGTGGCTGGTTCCTGACGGGAACTCCAGCACAAAATAGAAGCCCTTGTCGCGGGGCATGGCGATGAGTCCGAGGGATGCGAGTCTATTGCCGGTCATAGGGGAGGGGATTAGTAATTGTGGAGGATTGGGTTCCCCCCGTTACCGGTAGGGTCGAGGTTGACTTTGATCCGGATGCCTCCTCGGTGTTGGTGGGCCTCGTTCTCCAAATGCTCGCGGCACTTGGACCAGTGAAACTCGGCGGCATCTAAATCTGAATTGTTCTCAGCGACCTGCCCCAAGAGGGCGTGCTTCATCACAGCCATGGTGGAGAGGTGGACAACATCCAGAGGGCCTTTTACGTCAACCCACTTACGCTTCATCAGGATAGTGACCTCCTTGGATTCGCTGTTCTCGTTGGCAAAGCGGTAGCGTCGTGATTCTGATAACTCGTCGAGGCGTCCCCGAGATATGACGAAGGTGTCTCCGGACGTTATCGGAACAGCCGACACCTTCACCTGTTCCGGAACTCCCCGATAGATAATCTGGTTTACAACCTTGGCTCCCTCTCCCGTGATTTCGGTGGTGCTGACGGAGGCGGACCCGTCCAGAGCTAACTCGGAGCTTTGGGTGGCCCCGTCTACGTCAATCCACTCGATGTAAACTGTGCCGGATGAAGGAAGAAGCGTGGCGCTCGGGGAATCCGGCTCGACCTTGAAATTGTAGTCCTCGTCTCCGGTGGCGTTTCCTGTCGCCAGATCGATGATCACAGGGCGAATCCCGTCATCGACCAACCCGAAGATCGGGGCGGGGCCGACGCTCGACATCCCCACCGTTTTGTAGTCCTGCCATCTGGCGCTGCCCAAATTCGGGACTCCGCCAATCATGGCCGCCAGCAAAGCCTCGTAGCCCCGAGGCAGTCCCACATAGGCGTGGTCGGTCGTGATGACCTTCTCGACCACGAGGTCGCGCCAGTTCCCCAGTGCGTAGAGCGTAGGCCCGAGCATATTCAAATAGTCCGTAAACTCATCGTCGCTGGGGACAAATCGACCAAGCAATGCTTCTAAGTATCCGACGGTTGCGGCCATAACTAGATGATACGGCTTCCCGATAAGTAATCAAGCTCGCAAGTTGTCTTGAAAGATGGGAACGGGCGCTCGATAATGGGGTCATCATGCCTGATCCTCACGACACAAGAGCCCTTATACGGGGGCCATTCAAACACATTGCCTACAACCCCTTCCGAGGTAACCCGATGTTCTTCCGCGAGAACGGATCATCCGTCGATCTCGTCAACCTTTACCTGAACCAAGGGCTATTCATCTGCCTCAATGGGCCGAGCATGGCAAAAGCAACCCCTCTGCTACGTCCGGATCTCCGGAAAGCAGGGTTCATGACGATGGCCGTCAACAACGGGGGGCATAATTTGAGGCCGGACTTCTGGATTAGTTTAGATCCACCCCACAGGTTCATGCCCTCGATATGGAAAGACCCCCGTATTCAGAAGTTCGTCCCGATGTGCAACTTTGAGCAGCGGGTTTTTGAGGATCGCATGGTAAAACAACAGCCCAATGTCCTTGGATTCCGCAGAAACTCCCATTTTGTATCTGAGTCATTCCTGACGGAGGAGACAATCAACTGGGGAAACAGCGCCGAGCATGGGGGCGGGCGCTCCGTGATGCTTGTGGCGCTACGTCTCGCCCATCTGCTGGGGTTTCGACGGGTCTATCTGGTGGGCTGCGACTTCCACATGGCCCAAGACTCCAAGTATTTCTTTCCCGAGGACCGCACAGATCACGCGATCACCAATAACCAGAACACTTACAAGATACTTAAGGGCATCCTCGCTGAGTTGGCCCCGATCTTTGACCATGTCGGGATGCAGGTTTTCAACTGCACGGCGGGGAGCCGACTGGAAGCGTTCCCCTACTGCCCCCTCAAGGACGCGGTGGCTCTGGAGACTTCTCAGATTGATCTGAGCGCAACAACTCTCGGAATGTATAAGGGGCTTGCGGGTGAGACGAAGCCCGTCCCGAAAGATGGGCTGAGCCGCCGCAAGAAGAAACGCCTACATCGCCGTAAATTAGACCGTAAGAGAAATCGTAGTGCCCGGCCCTCCTGACATCGTAGTCATAGACGGGGGGTATGATGTAGGGATAGACGCGGAGGGGGAGAGTATTGTAGACGCCGCTGCTGGGTAGTTTTGCTCAGGCTGTGGGGGAGTCTCGGAAAAAGCCAGCGCCTCGAAAGGGTTGCTCTCAATCAAGGGGCCAAATTCAACAGGCGACGACTCGACCCGCGGCATCGGCCTAGCGTCATTAGGGATGTCAACTTCCACATCAGCCAACGTCCTGTAAGGAGAAGGAGGGGGGAGTTGAGTAGGGATAGCGTTGTCTTCTTCTATCATCCCTATTAGTCAAAGATCCCGTCAGTCAGGTCAATGCTTGTAGCGGTCACGATAAACATGTCGAGCGCCGTCTTCTGGACATCGACATCAATCAGATAGATGTCGCTCAGGTCAGCGACGAAGCCCGCGGGGTAGGCTGTAATTGGGTTGGGAGTAATCGCCCGATCCCGATTGACTGTGGTGGCCCCGATCTCCGTTCCAGACGAGTCATCCACGCCATTGAAAGTCCCGTTTACCGAGATGGCAACGCTGCCATGAAAGGAAGGAGGCACCCGATACTGCCGTGCCACCGCGCGGGCTACCGCAGGGTCTTCTGACCACGCCGAGTAAGCGACTGATATGTCTTCCTGTTTAGCCTGTGGGAGGGGGGTGCCTGCGGCCAGTATGGTATCAATGATGGTATCAGGGTCCGCGGTAACCCACCGCTCAATAACCGTCTTAAATGGTCCCGTGGCCGCAGGGGTGGTCTGAAAATCGAAGTAGAAATCCTCGCTGAACTGGGCGGATGTTCCCGCGTCAGTGGTCCGCGTCACCCAAGCGGCACGGTAGACCATGTCCGCGCTGTCAAGGCGAGGAGGGAAGTTGAACTTCTGCGCCCCGTAGATCGTGGCAAGTTCCCTGTCCAGTAGGTCTGCCACGGAGAGGGTTCGGGCAATCAGAACATCATGGTAGTTGTTGCCGTGCCGGACCTCATAGTTGGAGCCCGCTGCGTTGACCAAGGCATCATCGGACAGCACATAGCCCGAGGGTTTGATGGTCTTAGTCACATTGACAGTGGTCTCAAGGGCGGGATCAAAGAGTTGTTCGGTTACCACAGCCACGATGTAGCGGCGCTGCACCCCGATGTAGAGGCTGGACAAAGGCTCCCCGAGGGAAACGATGGAGTCTCCGGCGAACCCGTAATCAGGGAACAACGTGTCAAGGGTGCCTCCGGCGGGGATAGCAAACTCGTCAGTCGCGCCGGAGTCGTAGTCGCCACGCTTGATGACATAGGTGCGGACCAACTCCTGCCCATCCCGAAGCTCATAGTTGTAGTCGTCCTGATTCTCCCTCTCTGCGGCGTAATAAAATCGGTAGCTCAGATTGTCGTTACCAATGGGTGCCACAAACACGAGTTCATGGTTGGGCCACACCCGAACATCTGGGTGCTTGGTGCCGTAGGCGGGGGGAGTGCGCCCGTATTTCCCCAGCGTCCCGTCAGAGGAGATCGGAACGGTTTCGAAAAACAACAAGTCCTGCACCTTCGGAGAGGCGAAGGTGAGGACTGTCTGTCGGCGGGGAGCCGGTTGGCGATTACGGTCTATCGGCATTACCTATCGGGGAGTTAATCAAACTCGCCCCGATAGATCTTCAACGCAAGTTGTGTTGACGTAGCCTCGGGGTATTTGGCCCGTGCCATGTTGATGACGTCGAGCTTGGCCCGATCCATCTTGGAGTTCGGGTCAAAGGGGCCGCCGTGGGTGACCTCGAAATCAGACAGAGTCTGCTCGTCGGGGGCCGCTGCGTCCTCGACTGTCTCGCCTGTCAGGTCTGCCTCGTTTTCTGGTTGGGCCACCGGTTCAGCCAGTGAGGTGTCGACAGGGCCCGCGTCCGCGTCGTCGATGAACTCTCCTTGGGGAGGAGCCGCGACAGCCGTATCCGCGGGCAGCATACCGCCCTGACCAAACCAAGCCTTTCCCTGCTCCTGCGGTGTGGACGACGTATCCATCTCCGTAGCTGGTTTCAGGTCGGCCTCCGTTACGGCGGCAGGGGCTTTCGCGGGGGCTTTCGCGGGGGCTTTCGCAGGGTCGTTAAACCCCGCCCGATTAACAATCGCCTCAGTAGCCCCCTTCACCACTGAGGGCATCACGTTCTTCACAACTTGACCCATAGGGGTGTATTGGAGGGGGCTGTTTTTTGCGATCTGCGCTATAGGAGACTTTCCTGCAAGATCAAGTGCCTTGGCGGGCAAAGACTTAGCGCGGAACTCGCCCACATCTTCATCTATGCCGTTCATGTATTCATCCAATTTTTTAGTGATCCACGCCGCGAAATCGTCTCGGTTATTATTTGGGGCCGTTGCCATAAGTCAAAGTAGTGTAATTTAGGTAGGGTGTAAAGAAAACGGGGGCTGCGGATTTATCGTCCACAGCCCCCGCATCATGCCTCTGAACAGAAGGAAGTGCCGCCTCCTGTCAAATTGGTTAGACGGTGGCTACTGCCGCACCGCGCTTGAATAGAATGACGTAACCGAACTTTGGCTTGATCGGCTTCGTGGCGCTCGCCATGATGGCTCGGAAGTATCCGATGAGTCCATCAGGGTTTGTCTGGGCGTGCTTGATGTTCGTCCAGCGGTAGTCTCCTCGGAAGGAGGCTGCGTCGAACGAGATACCTTTAGCGCCCGTGGAGGGGTTGGGGATCTGACTCTCCATCACCTGTGGGTGCATCACGAAGGCGGACTCGTAGTCAGCCGTGTCATACGCCGCGTTGTCGGACATGATGCCCGCCGTCGAGGTGTAGGGAAGGACACGAGTGAGGATGCCCGTAGTGATGGTGAATCGAGGAGCGAGGTCATCGATCAAGTGGTAGAAACCACGGAAGCCTTTTTCAACACCAAGCGGTGCGATCAACTCCGACACACGCGAACTGTAGCGAATATCATCGCGGAAGCCCGACTCGGTCTGGAGTGCGTAAGACGCCTCACTGGAAAGAACCAGTGCGTAGACCGGACGGCCGTTCTCACGGCCATAAGCCTCCATGCCCGCACCCATGCGGTTGTTGCGGTTGTAGATCTTGTCCAGAACCGCGTTGGAGATGTTGCCCGTGGGGGTGACATCCGTGTTACCGGAGCCCGAGGTAAGCAAAGTAACCGTGCCCGCGGTGCCGTTGGAGTCTCCAAGGGTCAGACCCTCGAAGTCATCGTCGGCGGTGCCTGAACCAGAGACTGCGTCAACAGTCGACAGGATCGGAGTGCCCGCAGTCAAACAAGGAACCAAGTTACCGGCGATGCGATCGAACTCATCTCGGTTACGGTTCTCAAGCGAGTAGCGAGTGGACTCCGTCATGATGTCCGTGACGGCGTTAAGCTGCTGATCGCGATGAACGGCGAACATCAGGTCTTCAAGCGACATCTTAGGCGACTCAATCGTTGCACGCTGGAGCGTGTAAGGCTTGAGTTGCTTGGTGAAGCGGATGTAAGACCGGAGGTCAGCGTTGGTCAGACCGGAGCCGACATCACCACCGAACGGACCGGCGGTCTGCTCAGTCGCGTCGTCAAGGGGCTGGGTGCCTTCCTTGGTGACGGTGTCGAACAGGTTGCCGGACTGAAGAGTCGCGAGATCATGCCACGCAAGACCGGGACTTGAACCAGTCGTATCCGTGGTGGGGATCGACCGCTCATAGACCAGAGTGGTAAGCTGATAGGACTGACCCTCGGGGAACGGAGTCTGAGGAACGAGATCCAACCACGGGGATACGTGGAGGGTGTTGGTGTAGACCTGCTGGCCGATCACGTTAGCTTGCTGGGCAAGAACGGTATCGAGTGCGGTCAACGCGGTATCTGCTGCTGCATTGAATGCCATGGCGTTTTAGTGGGGTAGGATTGTTGTGCTAATGCGGTTGTCTGGACACAAGAGTCCAGTGGTGGGGTTACTTTTCCGAAGCCCAAGGACATAGGTGTCCCGTGGGGGCTGAGATCCTTCGGGTAAAAGAACGAACTGTATTCGCGTTAGCAGGGACAGAGCAACCCACCGAAAGATTATGAATGTGGAAACCTCGTTGACTTAGAACCGGAGATGGCCGGAGCACCGTTAGTCTTCTTGGTTATACGATAGACTAATCATACAGTTAAGAAGCGTCAACCACCAAATCGCGAAAAAGCAGAAAAAAGTTCGGACCGGTTTTTACACCGGTCCGAACCCCTAACACGAATGAATACAAGAACCAAACACAGAAACGCGGGTGATGAGCCCTGCGCTACCGAGTTGATAGCCCTGAAACTTAAGACCCTACCCCCATCTTGGCAAGCGATTGATTGACGGCATCAGTGAAACTTGGTGCCTGCCCTTGGTTAGGCGAGTAGCCGACCCCACCACGAGCGGGGGATGTGGTGGGTTTGGACCCTCCTCCGGCACTGGGCTCTGAGTCGTCATACTCAGCGAGCTTCGCAGTCAACTGCTCAATCTCCTTCTGGGCCGAGGCAAGATCATTGACCACCACAGGGAACAGCTTGGCCGTGGCTGCATAATACTGAGCGTCTACAGGATGCAGCGCCGCGACGTCCACGCCACCGACATCCTTCTTGACCTTGGCCAAATCGAGACCCTCCATCTCAGCGAGGAAGGGCACACGGCTAACGATCTGATCGATTACAGCGTTAGTGACGTTGACTCGCTTCTTGGCGCTCTCGGCAGCCGCTATCTCCGTCTGCTTCTGCTCCAAGAGTTGAGCCTCCTGAAGGGCTTCGTGGGCATTCTGGTGGAGGTTGGCTCTTATCCCCATCAACTGGTCCACTTCATTCATGACCTGAAAGACCTTGGCCTGATCCCGCGGCCCCGCTCTCTCCAGTAGCTGCTGAATGCGAACGTCGCGGGGAACGTATGGGGAACCGTCAGCGTCGAACTCAGGGAGGTTGTTGGGGTCTTCAGCCTCAGTAATGAGGTCGATCAGGGCATCTCCCGAAGCTCCGGCGCGGTCGGCCACCTCGTCAAGAATGGCCAGCCGTTCTACGAGGGGCTTGGTCACAGCTTCTTTGTATGCGCGAGTGTTCTCTAAATTAGTGAACGTCTGCTGGCGCTCAAATTCTTGGATGCGCGTCTGAAGCTGCTCAACATTGTCAACCTGCATCGCGCCCTTCAACTCGTTGAGTTGGGCCTCCCGTTGAGAAACTTGGGCTTTCAACTCCTCGTTCTCCGTCAGCACTTGTTTGCGCTGGCTCTTGATGCGCTCAAATGCCTTGGCTGCTTTCGCAGTCCAGCCTTCGGTGCTGGTCATGTCGAACTCAGCAATGTCCGCAGTGGGGTCACCGTCGTCGATGCGGGCTGCGGGAGTTTCCTCGCCGCCCTCACCATCCTTCTCGGGGGTTGGCTCCTTAGCCGCAGGTTCTCCCTCGCCCTTGTTCTGGTCGGCGGCAGCGCCGGGATCATCCAGTGCCGCGAGCGCATCGTTGACCGACTTGGTGAAGTCAAACTTCTCTACCGGCGCGGGCTCCGCAGGCTTGATATCTGCTACCGAAGGAGTGGGCTCCGGCTGAGGGTGCTGGGGTTGCACCTCAACCGCGGGATTGAAATCCGGAGTAGGCTGCGAGGGGGCTAGATTAACGGGCTGCTTCGGTTGGGCAATCCCATCAACCACGTTATAGGCAGAGCTTGGGGAGTTGGGAGTTACAGGGCTGTCAGGCAGCGTGATGACGGGTAATGGGTCGGACATGGGTGTAGTTCAGGGTATGATGTTAATTTAGATTACGCATGAAACGGATAACGGTCAAGACTCGCTATCAGGAGTCTGATCCGGAAGCACAGGGATCTCGGGCAGCTTGGACATATCGTAGCGGGGCTTGACATAGGCGTATTCCTCCATGCTCCCGTCGTAAGTTTCGTGCTTATCCCGTGCTCGGGCAGCGGCTTGCTCCAGTCGGCTGGCCACATTGGGGTCGGTCAACTTGCGGAGAATGTCCTTGATGCAATCAGCATATCCGGCATACCACCCCAACGAAGCGTCGGCATTGATGTTGGGCGCGGTGACCCCCACCTGAGTAGGCTGGGCCATATCCAAAAGAACGGCCAGTCCTTTACGGAAGACTGGGTTGTCGACGATGCGCCGCATCTCGGGAACATTCTCGATGCCCTCATACCAAGACTGGTAGGACACAGGGAGAGGAAGGGGTTCGCACGGAGGCGATTCGGGTTCAGGTTCGGGGGCTTTCTTTTTCAGGGTCATACTGAGGCACTTTTGGGTTTAAAGAAATTACTGACCTATAGCTCCGGTTCCGCTGCCTGTCTTGGCTTCACGAAGGGCTACCTCGTTTCGAATCTTGGCCGCGACCTTCGCGTCTTCCAGAGCTTGCTTCTGCTCGTGGTCCTCACGGCGTATCGCCATATCGAGGTCTGCCTTGCGGCGGGTGATCTCCATATCGAGTTCGCTGGCCTGAACTTTGGCGTCATGGGCACGGGCGGCTTCGGCGAGTTTCATATCAGTCGGGCTGATCTCCCCCGCAGCCCCCTCTGGAGCCGGACCTCCGCCCTGCCCCTCCATCGCGGCCATCTCTGCCATCTCTGCTTCCGCAGCTTGCGCCTCCATGGCATCCCGCTCCATTTTGGCCTTGGCTTTCTGGGCGTTGTTGAGTTGCTCCTCAAGAAGTTGGAGGATCTGGCGTGTCTCATTGACCACGGGCTCCAAATTCGGATTGGAAGACGCCATCTTGGCCGTATCGGACAAGTGGAAATAGATGGCCCCCATAATCGGAAGTGTCTCGACAGGGTCAATGTGCCCTTCTTCGATTCCGGTAAGGATATTTTGCGCCAGCGGGATATGGACCCTCAAGTGCTTGCCGTGCATCTCGGAGGACAAGGGAGGGATCTCGGTGCCATCCTCCAGCTTCAAGTTCTCCAACAGGGCGATCTTGGTGTCGATCGAATCCCGATCGGTGCCATTGGTCTTGGATGGAGCAGGAGCGTAGCGGTTCGCCATCTTGTGGCCCACCAGTGTAGCGACTTGGTCGTGGACCAAGTTCTTCTGGCCGATTTCGTCAAACTGTCCAGCCATGGCAGCGAGTTCCTTCTGGACGAGCATCCGGTTGGCCGCCGATCCGTCACCCACCGAGCGGGTGGCCTCGGTGCGCTCAAGGTCGAGGTTCTTGATGAACTCCTCGTCGACTCCGGCGAACAGACAGTCCTCGTAGAACTTCTTGACGATGGGATCTTTCCGATCGCCCTCGATGATCCGGCGGGTGATCTCGCGCTGGGCTTTCGACCACGCTTGGTAGAACAGGTTGATCGAAGAACCGGAGATCCGGCTGGTGACTTCCAGATCGGAAGCGACTTGCATCTGGTTGCGATAAGGCGAACCACGATCGGGGCCGTAAGTGGTGACTGTGTCCGTGTTCTGGAGAAGCTGGTCCGTGATGTCATTCATCATGGGTGTCAGGACTTGGTCCATGTTCGGCATCGCCTTCTCTACGATCTTGGCGTCCGGACTCAGGACCGCATAGGCCCCGTAATAGGAAAACTCTAACTCGTCGATCCCTCGTTGGTTTAACGGCTGGATCATCACGGCGGCACCCATCATGGACCCGTCGATTCCGTGGCAGCGCATCTTGTTCAGGATCTGAACATGGGAGCCTATCATGTGGCCAAGACCGCGGACCGAGTGGTAGGTGCCGTTGGTGCCGACCCCGTTGGTGAAAAAGATGTAGGCTTTGGTGGGGTGGGAGAACCGCTTCTCTTTCTGGTAGCAGAAGCTCTGAGGGTTGTGTTCCGCGCACATCTTGTGCGAGATCGACCCATCCGTCTCCTTGACCCAAAAGTGCAGGATCGATATCGCAGGGTTTTCGATTCCAATAAAGACGTCGTTGTTCTTGAGCGTGGCCTGCCACGACTCAAAGGTAAACCCCGAAGTGGACGTCCGGCTCGCGCCGACCGTGCTAACGTTCTGATTCAACAGGCGGATAACCTCGTCAACATCCCATCCGCGTGCCTTGGCCGCCTTCGGGTTCTTGATGAACCCGAACAGCTCATCGACCTGATAGTCGCGGCGGCTGACAGCGACCGAGATGTATTCCTCAGACGCGGGAGTCTGGCGGGGGATCAACATATCATCCAGTCCGCCGACTTGGAATTTGAAAGTCTGTGGGTTGTCGAAATACAGGACGCCCACCCCGTGCTTGGTGAAGGTCGAACACAGACGCAGGTAGCGGGAATGGAAGTCGGGCCAGTTGCGTTGGGCCTCGGTCAACTTCTCAGCGACGATCTGCTCCTTGGCGAAAGTCTCGTCGTCGGTGTCCGGATACTTGGACTTCACTTCCATGAACGTCTCCAAGCTCGCGTAGAGGTCGACGTAGGAAGACAGGGCGATGTTCAGAATCCGAGCACCCTGCCCGAAGTTCACGTTGGTTTTTTGGGACTGACCCGAAGCGATCAGCTTGGCTTGGTCGAACGGGGGAGCCCCGTCGAACATGGCGTCGTGCCGTGCCCGAACAAGGGCGGAGCCTTCATCAGCGCGGCGAAGTTGGACATAGCACCCGATGGCGGCGGCGACATCCTGAAGACGAGATCCCGGAATTGCGGGGGTTTCACCGTCGTCCTCAAAGGTTTTGAGGTGGAGGCTGTCGAGTTCAGACGGCACGCGCCCCAAGACTGCGTTGCCCGCGCCCCGCCCCATTTTGGTGGCGGGATTAATCTTGAAACTACCGCCGCTGGGCTTTGATCCGTTCTTCGCCATAAGTGAAGGACAGGGTATCCCGTTAAGGATACCCTGTCTACAGCGAATTAGGGCTCAGCGTCGGTGACACAGGTCAGCACTCCAAAGCTGACCGACTGTGAACTGGGGAAACATGGGATGAGCCTTCCCCACATCTTCAAGAGTGTCCCCAATCTCCAGCCCGTAGTCCCCCGAGGCCGCGTAGTAGCGGGCACCAGTGACAAAGCCCCTAGCCGCACGGAGGCCGAAGCCCCACGCATGGCGGGCAACGACTCGTTCGCCAAGCCCCCATCCGGCATCGGCAGGGTCACAGGGAACGCCGGTTAGCGCAGGGTCACTCATCGGGAAGGAACTTCATCTCTTCCTTGCTCCCCGCACTAAGCACCATGTCTTCCTCCTTATACATAAGGTTGTGGGCCGCCCTAGTGTGTGTCTCCCCGAATCCTGCGAGACTTTCTTGCAGGTTCAGGAAACCTGTCCGGACGGCGCAATACTGATCGCCATCTTTGAAGATGTGGATCGTGTCCTTGGGGAGAGTCATAGGTTCAAGGGCATCGGAGTTGACGCAGAGAAGACGCCCCAAATCGGTGGAGTTGGCGTTGATGTCGTGGCCTCGGTCCACAATCCCGAGTTGGATCTCCTCGTGGAGGAGGCTGGTGGCACTGTTGGGCATCTCTTGGCCTTGGGCTTTGAGGAGTTCAACTTTGAGTTCGGCGATCCGGCAGATGAACTTGTTGCGGGAGCCTTTTTTCTTGTAGTCAGGTATCATTTTGTTCTTGGGTTTGGGTTTGGGTTCTGGTTAGGGCTTTTGTTAGGGCTTTTGTTTGGGTAGGCTGAGGTGGTTGGTAGTCCGGTCGTGGAGAAGGGGAAGGGGGTCTTGGGCAATACGTTGGTCCATGTGAAGTCTCCTCGATAGGCGACGGGAGCGAACAGGACGATGGCTTCCTCCAAGTCCCCCTCCAGCCCGAGGATGGTGGGCTTGGCTTCCACCAAGGGGCGAACCCCGAGGAGGAAGCCGGAAACCACCGCCGCTGAACGGGCGAGTATTTTGCGACGGCTGATCATGGTTCAGAACTCCAGAACGGGACGTCATCCTCCTTGGGAACCCCGCAAGGGGAGCCGTCCAACTGTTCCCACCATTTCAAGACATTCTCCGGTGTGTAGACTCCGGCGCTGGTGGCATGGAACTGGATTCCTTCATCCGTATCGCTGACGTAGCAGATCACACTGATCCCCTTCGGGTTATCCTTCTTACGGATATTTTTGTTAATGGCCTCTTCCGGAGTCCATGGCCGGTGGGTGTCCGTGAGTTTCTCGGGCGTGATTTTCTGCAACACGAAGCAGGGCCAGAAGGCCGTCAACGCACCGGATTTCAAGGGCTTCAATTTGAAACCATGGACCCCTCGGTCTTCCAGAACTTTGTGAGGTTCGCCGACGCGGTTCTGGCGGTTCTTGGCAAGTTCACAGGAGGGGCCAGCCCACCCGCCCTCAGTCGTGGTTTCAGGAACCCGCTTTACCAAGACGGTATCGCCGACCTCGATCCCGCAGATTTTGTGGCTGCGGAGATATTCGCGCCGAGTCGGGGAGTAGTAATGAGACAAGGCGGTGTGGGGAAACACGTAGCCGGAAGCCCTGCGTAGTTTCAGATATCGGGCCCTCGACAGCGCGGTTTGCTCGAACGGGGAAGGCTCGACATACCGAAGGGTCAGGCCGTGGTAACCTCGGTCCTCTACGATCTCGTAAAGCTGAAGACTAGCGGAGTCATGGGGGGACCGAACCGCATCGTCCATGGGGCCAACCCAAGTGCTTTTCCACCCAGCGGTGTAGCCTTCAACTTTTTGGAGAACCGACACGATGTCGCCGATTTGGAAGTCCCGTTCGTTCTGCTGCCTGACGTATTCCTCCGTAGTGGTTTCGGCTTTGGGGTCGTGCTTCCGGATTCGGTAATAGCCTTTCGTGAAGTAGGCGAGGCTGTCGTCAGCGGGAGCCCACCCCACCTCGGGGGCGACATGGGACCGGTAATCAAGATCCGCTTTCGCCCCGCCCGCCCTGACGAAGGTAAAGGCGCGGACAGTCTCCCGATCATCAGGGCTCAAGTGGCTAACGTCGATCAGGTGTTTGGATTCTATTTCCACGAGTTCTGGTTCTGGTTGGTTCATACTATTTTTGGGTTGGGTATTCATAATTCACTTTCTGTGTTTTGGTTCACCCTCGATGGGCCTCTCAAAGGAACGGTATTCCGGCTCTGTGATTTCGGGGTATTCGATTTCCAGCAGCAGGTCGATGTAGTGCTTCGCCTTCTCCAGATCCTCGCGACCTCCCTTATCCCGATGACGGCACAGGTATTTAATCGCGTTGGCCTCGCAGTAGTTCAGTTTGTTCTTCTGGCAGAACTCGACAGGCTGGATGGGTAGGTCCTTGTAGTGGACGCCGCCAATTTGGTTGGAGAGCGCAGAGCCCTTCGGTGCGTGCTTACGCTCCCTGTCGGCAAGGCAGATGGCGCAGTTGGCGCGCCCATCCTTTCCTCTGAAGATCGTGCCGCAGGTCACGCACTCCTGATTCCTCCATGTGTCGGGTTGCGCGGGCATTCGGTCTTTAGGGAAATCGTGAGGGGTGAACAAAGCGGGGTCGTTCATGGTTTCTTCTTTTTGGATTGGGCTTCGGCGGCTTCGGCGGCTTCGGTGATTTTTGCCTCGGTCGATTTGAAATACTCCTTCACATCGAACTGCGGGTTGTATCCGGTAGTCCCGTGCCGGTCGGCTTCCATCTGAGGGGTGGTGTCCGGCCAGACCTGCTCATAGAGAACCCGAAGGGTCCATTTCGGGCGGGCCTGCGACCCATAGGGTTCATCGCGCACCAACAGAACCTGCGGGTATTTGCCGTCGACCAGCTGAGGCACGACCTCGTAGGGCATCTCTTCTCCGGTATGTGGATTACTCGTCCGGCCGTTACTGTATTCCTTGATCCGATAGATCCGCGCTTGGTCGGTCATCGCGTAGCCGGAGTATTTGATATCTTCCATGGACCGCCAACGCTCGCGGCCTCCGGCGGCCACATCCAGTTCTCGGTTCACAGTCTCGACCCACTCGTCGGAACCCACGATATGCCCGACCAGAAAACGGGGGAACCGGCCCTTGGCGATCTCGTCGGACGAAACCCAAACCCCACACCCGACCGGCTTGTAGTAAATCTGAGTCCGGAGCGATGTCTTGCTACCGGCGCTGCCGCTGTTCACGATGAGGTTGGCTCGGGCGGATCTCTTCTCGGGCTGGCATTTGAGAACCGTCATCCGCTTGAACGAATAGACCCGCCGCTCATACAGCCCCTCTTGGGTGATCATCCGGTAGAAGGGCATCCCCAAAACTGGCAGCGACCCGACGAGGTGCTTCTGTTCGAACAGGGAGAGGGGGCGCTTCGCCCAAGGCAACTGAATCTGGAAAGGGTCTTCCCGTTTCAGCAAGTTGTCGATGTTGGCCCGACAGATCGGGTCGTTGTGATGAGGGGGCACCGGAACCGGTGGATCATCAATAGTCTCTTGGATTCGCGCATAGGTCGCGTTCGTTATCTTCATGTTGGCACTTTTGGGTTAGAACTTTGTTCGGAGGCTGAGCCCAGTTATACCGCGCGCTCCGGCCGTCGTCAACCGATTAGTTCTTCAAAATTTATCTATCACTCTAGCTATGAAGGGGGGTGGTTGAAAACCCCCTATAACTCATACTATCTTATAGGATCTGTTCCTATAAGATAGTATGATCTCTAGGGACTTTTTACCCCCCCCCCCTTATAAGCAGCAACCTAGTGAATTGGGGGGTCAATATCGGGGATTCAAGACTCAGGATTCTGGGTGCGCTGGGGTCCATGCGGGACCTCGCGAAAGGTTCGTCGAGACAGGTTCGGCGGATCGTGCGCCGAAAATCGACTTCTATTAGCTCCGCTTATACGAGCAACATCCGAGCTAATTTTTTCTCAGACCCCTATATATGTATACGGGTGCGCGGGGAAAAGTCGACCCCCCTCCCGTGGCGTGGTTACCGGAACCGAGGCCCAGCTATATTGAATGTGGAATCCTCATTACTCGTTCATTATCAGGGACTTAGGAGCCTAGATGTGGGGTTCACGGCCTGAAAAGTGAGGGCGTACTATCTAATAGGAGCCTCTGATTCCGCCTGATTCCTCGATCTTGAATCCCAAACCCAGAGCTAGCCATTGCCTAGCCTGATCGGACTGCCATGCCGCAGCCCTTATGTTTACTGGGATAGAGCGGGAAGGGTTGTGATAAAGGTGTAACGGGAAAGCCCGCTTATCCCGTGACGGGATAAGCGGGTTAACCCAATTAACCAAAAACAAAATAAGAAAGATAACGATAATGAATAACGAACAAATCAAAGCCATTGCGGCAATCGTCAAATTCGCTACCGCCGAAGACGCGAAGATCAATAAGCAATACGTCGATCAAGTTGGTGCAGCGATGAAGGTCGCCGCTATCGCGAAGACTGAACTCGTGACCCACATCGCGACCACGCTGAAAAGCGATACCGCATTCGTGATCGATCCAAATTCGCCGGACTTGACTCGTCCGAAGGAGGTCACCGTCGACGATTGGAAGTCAATCGTGACTCGTCGCAAGATCGCCAAAAAGCGCGGTGACTTGCTCGTGATCAAAGCAACCAAGCTGGCCGTGAAAGACGCGGGCATCAAGATCAGCACCTCCGCAGTGAACGTCGCGACCAAAGCGGCTGGGCTGTCTGCCCGTGACCGCGGCATGATCTCCGAGATGGGAGTCGACAAGCTGAACCTCGTTTGTGGCAAGTCTAAGAAAAGCACGAAGAGCAAGAAAGGCGGACACACCGTCGAGACTCTTACCGCTCTCTTGCAGTCCATCGATTACGCTACCGCAAAGGCTGCTATGGAGGCAGCCCACACTTGCAAGGTGACTCGCAAGTAATCCGACCGACCTGACAGTCTTAACCCGCTTATCCCGTCACGGGATAAGCGGGTGTCTGCGGACCAGAGGACACGGAGGCTCCGGCTTTCGTGTCCCCTTGTCAGCGGATCAATTCCGATCCCTGTAACCCAAATAACAAAATAATGAAACTTGATACCATATCCCGCCTCGACAGCCAGTACCGCGCTGTCCAATCTATCCGGCGTCTACTCCTTGACCGCTACCCCCGCCACCACGACGAGGTAGACCACCTCCTCAACCACGCCGCGCCAGCAACGCTGGTCTACCAAGGTCGCATGACAATCAAGGAGTACTATCACGACACCCGTCAGCAGATGGGTGACGCCTACGACGCCGCCTACTAATATCCCATCGTCGTCTCTTGATCAGGGGACGCGACGGCTCCGGCCATCGTGTCCTCTCGTCAGGTGATCCAACTAACAGAGTGATCCTGTAAACCAAAAACAAAAATGAAAGTAAACAAGAATACCCATCGCAACGTTACCGCCCCTGTCCTCGACCTGATCGGCGAGCCTCTGAGTTCGGACGCTCACGCCGCTCCCGTCGTCAAGCTGGAGGCCGATGAGTTCCTCCGCTTCAAGCTCCAGTCGGACGCGGACCACCGTGCCGCTCGTGCCGCTCGTGCTGCCAAGGCACGGCGCGAGGCTCTGATCGGGAAGACGCCGCTCGCCTCCGTGTTCTCCGCCCTCGTGGTGGAAGACTAATCCCAACCCGATCGACCCGACTATCCCGCGACGGGATAGTCGGGCATCATACCCTGAACCCTGAAAGAAAGTAATGAGATCCTATAACGCAAGAACCGTAGCCGAGCTTCAAGATGCTCGCGTCTCCAAGCTCGATGCCTTCGATGGCTTCGAAGAAACCTTCGACTGTGCCCTTCCACAAGCGTGGCTCGATGCCTTCGTCGAGAAATCCAAGCTCGACTATCACCTCGTGTGGTCCACCACGGTCTGGTCCTATGGTCAGGCTACCGTATGGGGGGAGCCCGTCACCTGCTGCGCCGACGTCGCTGCCTTCGCTGCCTACGATACCAACTGAACCCTGAACCAATCGACCCGACTATCCCGCGACGGGATAGTCGGGCATCCTGTTAAACCAATAACGAATAATCCTATTATGAATAAGCGCTACATCGCCATAACATATCAACGGGCCGACGCCCCCTACCATCCGGAGCAAACATCCTGCGCCCACTTCTCCACACCCGAAGGGGCGGCTCTCCACCTCTGGTCTGCTCACCACCGTGACCTGTGGGTCCGCCAACGTGGTGGCGGCGACGGATCATACATCTCCTACCCCATCGACGACGTCGACATGCTCGTTGACCACATCACCGACGGGTATGACATCCTCGTGGATTTGGGTGAACCCAGCCTGACCCTCGACGTTGTGACCTTCCATCGCGCCCTCACCTATGTTGATGAGCCCGAGCCCACCCATCCGAGCGGGGCTGTTGGCTATGGCGTGACCGACGGGCACACCCTTCGAGTCAACCCGCCGACCGATCCACTCGATCGACTCGATTGGGCGAAGACGTTGCGTGACTGGTGTGGTTGCGATGAGCGGCCTGACTCACCCGTTAACGAGATCACGGATGAGAGTGTTACTGAGATGCTGCGCGGACCCTTCCGCCCTCCATATTATATCCGGACCGTCGAAGCCAAAAAGGCTTGGCGTGACCAAGACGAGGTCGGACAGCTCCCCGTTCATGTGATGAAGCTCGACCGTTTCTTGTTCTGCGGCGAAGGATACCGCGAAGAGAACTCGGTGCCAATGATCGTCGGGCAGTTCGATGTCTACGAACCCATCGAAGGATGCTCGACTCACACCCGCAACACAATCTACACGCCAGCACGGCACGACTGATATGGTATTCAAGAACTCACCCCTAGTAGTGAAGGACTACATCGATCCGGCGACGGGTCGAGTGTGGCTCCGCACCCTTTACCGGAATCTCAAATCCACCGAGACGATTAACGTCGGAGGTAAGGACAGGTTCCGGAGGCGCGTCATCTACCTGCCATCACGGCACGACTAATCCTTAACTCAATTACCTGTGACCCGCTTATCCCGTGACGGGATAAGCGGGCAACATAAAACAATTTGACTCAACCCGCTGATGGGTTTTATGTTTAACGCATCAAGCCCAACGGTGGGAGCCGAGTCCCCATAAGGAAAGTCCTCCTTCATTGAACGGACAAACAAAACAAACTGCTGAAAAGCAAAACCTAAAACGAATAAAAATAATATGAGTAACCAATCCAATACCCAGTTCCCCGTCGTCAGTATCGGCCAAGTGCCCCTCCACGCTGTCGTCGCTGAACACACTGGCTCCATGTTGTCGCTCAACGGCAAGAGCGGAGTCGGCAAGACAGAGATCGGAAAGAAAATTGCCGAGGCTATCGGCTACGAGTTCGATCCTAAACTCCATGTCAAAAACTTCTGCGGAGCTAGCCCCGTCGAAGGGACAGGCTACGGCGTGCCCGGCGAGTGGGACGATGATCTCGGCTCCGACATCGACATGAGGTTCAGCGTCCCCGAAGGACTGCCAACCTTGGCAAAGTATGGCGATCGAAAGATCGTCTTCATGTGTGACGAGTTCAGCAACTGGGACCCAACGCTCCAGTCCCTTGCGCTTGGAGCCATGACTCCGGTCGGCTTCCCTAAGAAGTGGGGGCCGCACGACATCGCACCCAACGTGTTCTTTGTCCTGACCTCCAACCGGAGATCAGACGGGAGCCGACAGTCGTCGGTGTTGTCAGCACCCAACGTGGCTCGATGCCTTACCTTGGTTATCGAACCTAACCTTAAGGAAACGTTGGAACACTTTGCCGTCGACAAGGATCTGTCCGACTCGGCTCATTGGAAATTCCTTTCCTTTGTTCAGCTTGGCAATGTGAACGGCAACACCACGGGAGCCTTGGACGCTGAGAAGCTGTTCGCTCCGGACCCCGTGACACCGTGGGACGGGATGCCTTATCCCAACCCGCGACAGCACGAGCGGGTCTGCATGGCTACCATGCCTGACTCGCCTCTGATGGACGATACGCTGTTCAACCACGAGGCACGCAAGACAAACCTGTCCGGCTACCTCGGACCTGATGCGGGGGCGGAGGTCGCCTCATGGATTGCAGTCATGGCAGACTCTGTTGAGAATGCCAAGGCTGTGCTGGCTGGCGCGGCTTCGTTCCCGAAGGATACCAAGTCCATCTACGGGACAATGATGGCAGCGTATCGTCTCACCAAGATGATGCTGTCCGGCATGACCCAAGCCCAACGGCTGGCGGCAGTCAAAGGCGGCGACGTCGATGACTTCGTGAACCGCATCATGCTGGTTCCGGAAGCCAAGGAGTATTGCGCATGGCTCTACGAAATGGCGATCCGCGAAGACAAGGACAAGAACAGCGCCATCCCGCTGGATGTCCACCCAATGGCCGAGAAGATGCAGTGCGTCTGATTAGCCAACCCTGCCCGACTATCCCGCGACGGGATAGTCGGGCTTCTTAACCTAACTAATAGAAAGACAGATAACGAATGACAACGAATAATAACACCCACGGCGGTATCGACTTGATCAACAGCCTAGTTCAGGCGGCGCTGGAGACGCACAAGTATCCGCTCCATCAGAAACTCCAGCAGGTCAGCGAAGATGCTGCTGCCAAGTATCAAACGACGGCGGCGGAGATCCGCTCGATGACCACCATAATCGAGAACAAAGGCAATGAGGTCGGTGCCATGGGGGCACGGATCGAACTGTGGAGGACGGCGACCAAGGATCTCGGGCTCCCCAACCCGACGGTGAAGGGCTCCCTGTATATCCAACGCAAGGATATCAAGGAGGTGCAGCAACTCTTCGACGACTGCGAGGCTGACCTCGTGGCGATGAAGAAGAACGTGGTCAAGGCATGGCCCGCCCTTGTGCAGGAGGCGAAGACTCGCAAGGCCAAGCTCGCTCAATTCATCGAGTGGCCGTCGGCTAACGAGTTCGTCTCCAAGTATTCCATCGGGCTCCGGTGGATGGCCCAGCCAATGGCGATCCCCGAAGGTGTCCTGTCCGGTCTGTCTGCCGAGGTGCGTGCGGAGGCCGAGGCGAAGTCCAATGCCTACGTTAACGCAAACCTACGTCAGGCACATTACGGTCCGGTCAAGGACTTGGTCGGTAGCATCACCAAGCTGGTCGAGGACTGGGATAAGGGTAAGAAGCGTGTGAGACAGGAACCTTACGACGCGTTGAAGGAGGCGGCCAAAAAGCTGGACGACCTGAACTGGCTCCGGCTCCCTGAGCTGGCCGCCTTGTCTGATGTCCTCGACAACGCGGGTAACATCGACATGGTCAACACCCCGAAGGATGAGCGCGACAAAGCGTTCGACAAAGTCCGGACGGCGAAGCAGAAGATGGAAGACGCCATCGCGAAACAGAATGCCGCTCTCGGCATCTGATTAAACTGATCGCCCGACTATCCCGCCACGGGATAGTCGGGCTTTCTTAACCCAACGAACAAAAGAAAAAGTAAAACATAATGAGAACAAGAACCCAACTGCCCACTACGGGCAACACCCTTGAAGCGAAGGCCATGCGGCGCGTCGAACAATGGGTAAGCTCCGCATACATCAGGCTGATTAGCTTGGTGTGCTACCTGACTGACGAAACACCATACGGTGCGACCGACGGTCGACTGCTCCTGCTCAACCCAGCGGGCATCATGAAGATCAAGGCAACGTCTGACCCTGTCGGATACCTCGCCTTCCTCCTGCTGCACGAGGCGCTGCACGCCATGCTCAACCACGGCATCAGACTGATGGGCTTCCGCGATCGGAAGCTGGCTAACATAGCCGCAGACTATGTGATCAACGCGATCATCATCAAGATCAATGAGGATGCGCGGAAAGCCGGAGCCACGGCTGACCCGTTCCCCATGATTAATGGCGGGCTCTACGATCCTGACCTGTCAGGAGACAAGTCAGTCGAGATGCTCTACCGTAAGTTGCTTGCGGATGAGGCGGCTAAGCCACAGCTTCCCGACCCTCCCGTCAACCAAGACGGTGGGGATGATGACGACAGCGACAGCGGCGACAGCGACAGCGGCGACAGCGACAGCGGCGACATGGGAGACAACCCTGATGGGTGGGACTTCGATGACGACGAGGACGGCGAGGACGGCGATGAGGGCTCCGGCTCCGGTGGCTCCAGTCCGGACAAGTCCAACGACGACGACACCGACAGCGGCGACGAGCGTGGTGACGGCAAGGGCGGAGGCAAGGGCGATGAGTCCGACGATGCCGAAGGCGGCGACTCCGACGGCGGTCAGCACAACCCTGATCCGGAGAACGGCGACGGGCAGAAGCGTGTCCAGTCTGATGATGACGATGCGAAGAAAGATGCCGAGACTCTCGGTGGCTTCGCGGGAACCGGTGACGACGACGGTGTCTTTACACCGGAGTTGGATGAGGGCGAGACGATGGACGATGTTGCCAACACCATCGACGATGAGGTTCAGCGCATCGCTCTTGAAGAGGAGATCAACGAGCGGGCTGGGGCTACCATGGGTGGGCCTGACAAGGGCATCGCCGGTATCATGAAACACCGTAAGCGAGCTAACATCGGCGACTGGAAACAGGCAGTGCAGGACTGGTTCACCAGTCGGCAGAACGCCGGATGGACTAAGCCGTTCAACGCTCCGGTCTTCGGCTCGACTCGACTCGTGGTGGCAGGGCGTGAGTCCCGTGGCATGGGCCCGATCGTGATCCTGTTCGATGTCAGCTACTCCGTGCCCACTGCCAAGGTGGCGGAGATGCTGGGCGAGTCGCAGTTCGCATTGGATGAGTTCAAGCCGAAGTCCCTGCACCTGATCGAGATTCCCAACTTTGTCCGCAGGGTGTGGGAGTTGCGCGAGGGTGACGTTGTTCCCGAGGAACTGAACTACGGTGGAGGCACCGCATTCGGGCCGGGATTTGACTGGGTCTACGAGAACGTCCCCGACTGCGAGGGCGTTATCTACATGACCGATGGTGACGCTTGGGACATCCATGACCTGAAGCAGCCGGACTTCCCTGTCCTGTGGCTTGACTGGTCCTGCTGTCCTGAGAAGTATCCATGGGGTGAGGTGGTCGTGATGGCTGACCTCGACGCCTGATCCTCTGACCGGTGGGCGGGGCGGGTGTGGCTGAACAAGCCGCACCTTCCCTGCCTCCCCGTCAGGAGATACCCTTCGCCCTTGAGGTGGAGGAACCTGAGTAAAGAAAGTAAACCAAATAACTGATATGAAAGATAAAACTACTGCTACTGCTACGAACACACCAACCATGGTGATCACCGTCGTCCCTCCGAAGCCCCGCAAGAAAGGCGAGAAGGCCAAGGCCAAACCCCTCGACCGTCTCGTGCCAGTCACGAGCCGATTGATCGACGGCATCATGGACTACGGAACGAGCGTCTACTTGGCTATCCAAGAACGGCACGTTGAAGCATGGGCCAAGACTGATGGCCCGCCTGCCTACGCAGGCGACTTGGCTTACGTGAGAATCCGTGAGGCAATCGAGGAGGTAATCCGCACCAAGGTCAGCGACACCACGCTGGCTCGACGCTTCAGCCGGAAACTCAAAACAACATACAACGGGGGGGTGAGGAGACAGGTCGCCCTGTGGTTCATGACCGACAAACAGATCAAGAAGATCGAGGACAAAGCCGAAGCGGACTTCGCCAAGTCGAAGTTCGGCAAGCTGCGGGAGGAGGCACAGGCTCCGTTCTATTATGAGCGGTGGAGTTCGGACGTTGTAACGGAGGCACGCATCGCGAAACTCATAACAAAAAACGCGAAATACAATGCACAGATAGCCCCGCACCCCTTCATCAATAACACCACCACGGAGGCATCGATCAGGGAACGGGCACGCAAGATCAACAACAGCCTGATCCACAAACTGCGGGCCAGTCTCTATGCGTTGGAGGACGGATCGAAAGTCCGGAAGTCTGAGATCGAAGCGAGCTTCATCGATGTCGCGGAGGCTACGGTCAAGCGGATCATGGGTAAGGACTACGTGGCTCCGACGGAGTCGCAGGTCTACCCGACCCTGACCAATGGCCGGACGCGCCGCCGTTAATCCAACCCTTAGCCCGCTTATCCCGCGACGGGATAAGCGGGCTTTCTTAACCTGTAACAAAACCACATCATGAAAAAATTCACTGTAGAAATAATCGAAACCCTGACAAGGAGTGTCCATGTCACCGTGAAAGCGCCGAACGAAGAGTCCGCTCGCGACCTTGCGGAGGGGGGAGACTACGAGGACGAGCAGATCGACCCTCTTTCCGAGGAGATTATAGATCGGACCATATGGGAAATATCTGCCGACTGAAGAAGAACCCCTGAACCCTGAACCCTAACTAACAAATGAGTAACACAGATACCACTGTATCCCTCCGCCCCTTTGTCTGGCACTACTTGCCGCACCCATGGGAAGGAACGCAGCATTGCCTCCGCCGCCACGACACCCTTGGCAAAGGCACTTGCACCAATGATCACACCGGCTGCATATATAATGACGGGCACAACGGATGCACTGCGCCATCCAAGCTGCCTATCGAGGGAGACTTTGACTCCCCACTGAAGAAGAAGAACCCATGAACCCTATGGACCCATCATCCACATCGTTAATCATCGCGCTGGTCTGTTCCATCGCGGCCTACCTAACCCTACCTAACCCTACTAACTGAACTATGAATCCAAGACATAACAAACCAACGAGTTCCAACGTGGACTACGCCGACATACCCGAGAAGGGCAACTGCTTTCCGGCAGCCTTTCATCTGGCCGAGGAACACATCCGCAGTTGCCCCGACATCGAGCCGCTCCTGCGGATCGTCCATGCCGAGGTGGACTGCCAGCATCGGGAGGACGTTCCCGCTCATGGCCATGCCTACGTCACCATCGAGCACCCGCACTTGGACCCGAGGTTCCCGAAGCTGGCAACCGCGCATGACAGTTCGCTGGGGCGCGAGATCGTCATGCCCCTCCAAGTCTACGAGGACATCGGCAACATCGGAGAGATCAACAACAAGCACGTATACACCTACGAAGAGGTGCTTAAGAATCTGTTGAAGCATGGACATTACGGGCCGTGGGATCTCGAAACCTCAACCGGATTGTAGAGCCATGACCAAAGATACCTTCCGCCTCCGGCGCGTCGGAGAATACAAAGGCTACGCGATCCATCGCGGCTACTGCACAACCCACGGAATCGGCAGCACCTTCTGGTGCTGTGGAACCTGCGGCTACCGAACCTTCGCCGGACGCGGAGGCGTTAAGTCACACATCACCAAGTTCCATAAGGGACACCAAACCAGATAACCAAACCAGATAACCAAACCAAACCTAACCCAATAAAGAAAATGAATAACCTCAAAGAAACCACTGACATCATCATCACCCGCATGACACCTGAACACCGAGCCCGAGTCCTTGAGGCACTGCCCAAGATTGAGGACATGACTGGTCAGAACGAACACACCGATGCCATCCTGATGGGTATCCCCCTGTTGGAAATGGAGGATAAGAAACGCGAGGCCCGCATGGTCGACGAACTGTTGGCGATACGGACCGAGGTCGACAGGAAATACCTGACCCCTGAACTGATGAAGCAACGCACGGATATCTATCGGACGATGATGGACTTCGCCGAACTGCGCTTCGACACTGATGTCTTCCGCGAGTTCCACAACTGCTACTAACCTGCTAACCTACTAACCTGATTACCCATATAAGAGATAAGAAATAAACATAAAACTAATTGTTGACTAAACCATATAGAAAGATAAAACTAAACCACCTAATAAAAACCATGAGTAAAGACCCTGAAGTAATCAAGACAGTAAGAGGATGGACCGACCGTAACGCCGAGTCCTTCCCCTATCTCAGCATCGCCTACAAGCAACCAGACCAACTGATCCGCGAGTTCCTATGCGGCGGCGAATATGAGCCTGACATCCTGTCGGCGCTCGACTTGTTCCCCCACCTCCAACCATCCGTGGATGACAACGCCATCTTCCTTGAAGAGATGAGCGCGGCATTGGTCCCGTTCCATTACCTGAACCGTCCGCCTTGTCGCGGAACGATTGGTGAGGCACGGGGAATGATGCCCATTAAACCCATGATCGGTTGGGACGTTATCATCGGGGACGACGAGCAGGAGGCTGCGGTCTACGGATCGCTGACCGACGCTTGCGTATTCTTGAAGCACCTTGAACTGGATTGGGAGCTACGCGGCACACTGGAGTATCACGCCGAGTCGACGCAATGCCCCGACTGTCATGGCTGCGGCACCGATATCTTCGATGACACGAAGAGGTGCAAGAAATGTAACGGGCTCAAGTATCAGTCTCGTCCTCTGATCCTGTTGCTGATGTTCAAGTCGATCACCTCCGGAACCCCGCTGACTTTCGAGGAAGCGTTGGAGGCTTACAACTCCGAAGTCCTCAAACCTGAAACGAAACCCATTCGTGTAGAAGTCAAGTAACCCCTCCCCACCCTAACCTAACCACCCATAAGAAAGATAATACCATGAGCATACGTCGAGTAATCAAGTCAAACCCCCACGAAATTTCGACCGTCTACCCCTGCGGCCTCGACTTCAGGAGGAGCATCGTTGCCCTGTGGGATGTTGACCACGGGCCTTCGATCCTCGACCGGCGCGTCACGGATCGAAGGGCAGGGAACGAATACGGATTCCGAAGCGCATTGACCCCCGCCAATAGCGAGGGTGCGGGCTGGCAATATAGCGCGTGCTCCCCGACCCAAGCTGTGACAGATGCCCTAGCAGACGGATGGGATGTCTTCGAGTTCGACACCTTGCTTGACCTGATCCTATGGATGCGGGACGAGCGCGTACTAGGCGAGCCGACAAAATCAAAACCAAAATCAGAACCCGAATCCCAAGAGTAAACCACCAACCCATAAGAAAGATAACATCATGCCAAACCTACCCATGACCGAACTACAAGAAGCCCGCATCACATTCCGCCAAGCCAACGCGTTCCTCCGCGAAACCCGCGAAGGATTGTTCAGGCGGAAGTCAGCCACGATGATCCAGACGCTGCGGAAGATTCGCTCCGACAAAGGTAAACGCCGTGCGCTCCGAGCCATGGCCCGAGCCCTGATCGATGAGGGATACTACTCAGGCTCGTCCGCTATCGGACAGATCGAGTTCTCACTTATCAAGAGGCTGTGGAAACATTACCTCGCTAACCACGGCTACATGAAGTGGGAGTCCTTCGCAAGGAGGCACGCCGGAGCGTCATGGTATGCAGGGGAGCCCTTCCCTCAGCCCGCCGGAACCGAGATCCAAGGAACCTTGAACCTCTAAACCCACCCACCCGTAAGAAAGATAATAACACCATGGACAAAGAACTATTCACCATGCCCGCTATCGGCGAGCGAATCCGAACCCAAAATAACAGGGGCACGGCAGACCCCGTATTCTGTATCCAAGTGCTGGAGCGTATCGGGCCTATCGATCCGGAGCATTCGGATGGCTCTGTGTATTTCTACGACCAAGAAATGTGCGAGCTATACTATGAAGATGGCCACGACCCTGATGAATGGAAGAGACTGAACGTCCTCTACTGCAACGATTACCTTGGCGACCCAAGCCTCCCCGACCATATCGTTGTCTCAGGATACAAGGAGAAGTGGATCACGATCCAAACCTGTTTCACCGAAGTCGGTTGCCAAGCCTACCTCGAACTGAACGGGCACAACCTGCGTCACTATTTCGGACACCGCATCTACGTCGACCATTCGGGACGCAACGTGGAAATGAATGCGATCCGCGAATACCTCCGGAGCCTACCCAGCCCCGACAATAGCTAACCCATCCACCCGTAATGGAATTAAAGATACCCGATACCCGATACGTCCGCGCCAAGGACTTCGATGGTGAACTTCGCTACGTCATCACCGCATCCCGTCGACGCGAACTCGACGAGGTGACTGATGATATCCGCACGGACTTTGCCGCCGCCCACCCCGACTTGCCGGAACTCCACATCCCCCCGATATCCTTGATATCGTTCGCCGGTCGCGTGACTCAGGCATTGAAGGGTTGCCCCGCAAAACTCATGCACAGCGTGAGGGCTCAGTCGGTTGGGTATTTTGGAGACGGTTCGATGGGGCGGTCTAATGGGCTTATCTCCGTGACGCGTATCCAGCGTATCAAAGGCAGTTGGTATCTGACCAAGTATGAAATCTACACCCGCGCCGAATGGATGAAGGCGCACCGGAAGAAAGATGGGATCAAGATACACGGGAACGGAACAGTTCAGTTCAGGCAATCAGGTGGCGTGACCATATCCAGAAGGGAGTCGATTGTGGTTCCGATATCGGTGCCGCCCCACATAGGGCTGCGCCGGTTGACGGACAAGAACATCTTCATCATCACCCCAAGGGACCACCCGACCAAGGGTAGCAAGACGATCAGTAAGACACTTAAGAAGTCTGCGGCCATGGCACAAGCGGATCGGGAACGTCTCGACTGGTTGGAGAAGAACATGATCGCCATGGCAAAGGACCATTCGTCTCCGCACAGCCCGCACCGAGTTGCCATCCTCGCCAATCCGGCGGGCAGCGACAAGGTAAGGGACCGGACGATACGGGGAGTGATCGACAAAGCCATGGCCGAGTCGCCCGCACCACCCAAGAAATCCCACGAGTCCATGGGCATGATCGTCGCGGACCTGAAACCTTCCGCCGATGTCTGCCGTCAGTGGCTCGTGACTCGTGGCGTCTTCGTCACGGACGAGGAAGCCGCGTGGTTGATCTTGGAATATGATGCGGACACCAGCGACCGTCAGCGCATTAAAGACCTTATTGATAAGGAAGATAAGAAAGAAAAGTAAAACAAAACATTGACTCACATTAGAAACCTAGTATTATAAAGCCATGAAGATAAGCAATAAAGCAGTTCCCCATGTCCACGGACAAACCAAAGCCGACGCAATGAAAGGCGTCAGTTCCCTCCTCAAGGTCATCTTGTTATCCTGCCTCGGCGGGTTGCTCGGTGCCCTCCTCCTCACCTCCTTCCAGTAGCAGTAACAAACCAAACCCATTAACTAATAATGAACTCAATCCACAGAGACTTCAAACCCAGCGCCGACATCCTCGACCCGACCAAAGGGATCACGGAAACCATGGTAATTAACGGTGAAGTCGTAAAGATAAAGACCCGAATCGAATATGAATTTGGCGCGAATGACGGGCACTATGCCACGATCGTCTTCGCCCCGCTGACGTCAGTCCGGATCAGCCACGCCGACAACGAGAAACAACGGAGCGCCTTATGTCATGCAGTAGTAGTCCAGTTAGTGGACCCAGCGGTTTATGGGAACCGTGACTCGGTGGGCGCAGAGATTGCGCTCGACAGGAAAATCCTCTACCAGATCAGCGCCTTGGCCGAAATGGTTAACCCGAACAACGCATCATCCAGCTAACGGAATATAATTTCCCCCCGACAAGGGCGCGTTGCCGCAGGAGCCCCATCGAGTTCGCTACTCGGTGGGGCTTTTTCGTGCCTTACTATTTGATGTCCTCCAGCTTGATGAACTGAGGAGTCGCGTTCTTGGCGGCTTCCATCGATTGCATCCGTCCCATCCCGAACTCCTTGGACATCAGAGACTCAGCAAACTTCCGTGAGTTATCCGACCTAGCCATCATCCCACTAAAGATCAGGTTCGTCCTGTCCTCGCCGTAGCGGAGTTCCTTCATGTAGCTGGCGATCACAGGTACCGGAATCCCCATCGTCTTGAACCCTTGGATCTTCCGATACACATCGGAGTTGATCCGGTTCTTCAAGTCTACCTCATCCTTATAGAGTTGGCGAACCTCGGCGGGTGACATCGGTGAATCCTTCATGGCCTTGTATCGGCGAGTGGAGACATCGTTGTATTTCTCCTGAGTGCTGAACAAGTAGCGACGGAGTTGTTGCTCGGGATCGATCTGCCTTGAGCGAACCGGATAGATGCCCGACCAGAAGATCGTCCCCGCTTTCTCCCGTGTCAGCGATCCGTCTTTGCCCAACGCGTTGAACGCTTCCCAGCTATCTGCAAGCAGCCTCGGCGTATAGGCATTACCGACAATGAACTTAAGGGACTTGGTTGCTGCCTCAAGCGGGGTGTCTACGCCCTCCAGATAGATCGGACGGCCCGACGTTGGGTCCAAGTTGCGCTTGGCCGATATGATAGTGCCCGCCAATATTTGATCATCGAGGAACACATCACTAATACCTGCCTGCACGAGGCGAGCCGCCGCCTGTTGCACGCTGCCTCCTTTCTTAACAAGATCCCCCCACGCCCTGATCCACGGGTCGGCAAGCTGGGCAAACGGGTTAACGTAAGTAAGGTCCAGCGAGTTAAGCTGCCCGCCCTTCAGGTAGTAGATGAAAGAGTGGTTGCGAAGATACTCAGGCATCGAATCCCGAAGGGCTTCGTCCTCGTCCTTGTCGACTCCGCCCAATAGCTGGGACAGCAGGACGGGCATGATGGCCGAACCTACGATCATTGAGGACATCCCGATCAGACGGTTGATACCTCGGGCACGCAACACTGAGTTACCGGACTCCATCTCCATCTTCGCCAACGTGAATGTGTTGACTGGGATGCGGACCATCTCCGACTTCCAGCGCAGGAACGGTGCGAGCAATAATCCCGGCGCAGACTTGGTCAGCCCGCGCACGACTGGTATCGTGTGGCTGTGCGTCGGAGCCGTCATCTTGACCTGCTCTGCCGCCTCCTGCCTGATATCCAGCTTACTCATCTGGCTGATAGCGACACCCCGAATGGTGCCTCGACCCTCTTTGTGGGCAGCCTCCATCGTCTTGAGTGTCTGCTCAAAGTAGGCGATCTTATAGTAAGCCTCGGTCGCGGCTTCAACTCGGCCCGCCAAGTCCGTAACCTTCTTGAAATACTCCTGCCCCTTGGCCCCCGCAGTTTTGGGAACCTTCGCGAACAAGTTGTGAACTTCATCTTGGATATCATCCGGCGTCCGGTTGCCCGAAAGTAGATCCTTGAGAACTCCTGCCCGAACCTCGTCCCCAATGATCCCAAGTTTATGGAGATCATCGAGGTAGGCTTCCTGCTCGGCGCTGTCCTTGCCGCGCATGAACTCAGGCATGAACGCCCTACCTGTCTGATCTGTCAGCGCCTTACCCATCGGGACCGCCATCTTGAGCGCATGGAGTGGGCCGCCTTGGGACCACGCCATGAAGGGCTGGGAGATCACGTTCCTCAGAAAGTGACCCACCGATCCCAGAGTTACCACACCCATAGATGCGCCGGTAGCCTTAGCCGCGCCACGCATGATCCGATTAACGAGTGCCGTGGACGCATCTACTGAGGCGTCAAGCTGCTCGGCGTTGGCCGCGCTGGACATCGCTTCGTTCAGTTCCGGTGGCCCATAATATCCATCAAGCGGATTGTAGAGTGAGTTCTTCCCCCGTGGCACGACGATCTTCTTGAAGCCACGGGTCGCCATGATCCGTGCGCCCTCAGCAAGACGCTCGGCCTCGGAACCCCCAATGCTCTGGACCTCGGGCAGACTCAACAAGTCCTCGGGACTGAAGATCCACTGGCCCTCTCCGGTGGTGGGGTCTTTCATCCGGCCCTGTGTCACGATGTTATCCAGAAGAACCGCGTTCGACATAACGCCGGACACTGTGGCGAAGGTGCGGAGGAGCAGGTTGGTTCCCTCCTCGGCACCGTATTCACCCAGCAGGTTGCGGATCTCCGGTGGCAGATGCTGGCGGCGCTTCAAGTTGCTGTCCACGACCTTGAGGAAATCAACATCACCCGACATCGGAATGGCGTTGGCCGTTCCCTTGGAATCGTAGCGGCTAAGGAAAGCCATCCGTGCCTCGCTGCCGAAGGACATACCGGTCGATCGGTTTCGGATGTTCAGGTCATCGATCGCGGCGGCCTTCGCATCAGCAGGGCTTTTGCCCTCGTGCTTAACGTAGTATTCCGTCTTGTGGATAAGGAACTGGCTCTCGAAAAAGGTGTCCGCTGCTTTCAGCGTGTCCCGTAGTTTGGGGTCCACAGCATCCCAGCCCGTGCCATCCTTAGCAGGGGCTCCGATCACTTGATCCCTATACACGTTGTCGTCAAACATCCGATAGGCGCGGGTCACATAGATGCCCATCTGACTGTCGAAGGTCATTTCAATTCCGGGATTTTGGGTGCTTAGGATCTCCTTGGCCTTGTTGGACATCTCGTCGGTGAGCATCCGTAGCTCGGCGATCTTGGTCGCAAGGTCAGGGGACACAGCCCGAACTCTTTCGAGTGCCTCGTCCCGTGAAACACGGGCGCTATCGCGCAACGTCTGCCTGAGTCCCCTCTCCCGTGTGTCGCGGCGCTCCTTAGCCAACGTATACTCATTGGCCATAAGCTCCTTGCGTGCTTCGTGGGCCGCTTTGCCGTCGCTCCACAGGGGGTTAGCCACTTTGAGTGCGGTAGCCAGAGTGCTAATCGAAGCATCCGTAATCTTGATAGCCGCGATATCATTCAGGTAGCCCTCTTCCATCTTGTCCCACGCCTCCTTGGTGATGAGAGGTTCCGTTGAACCCGAAGCTGCGGCTGCGTCCTCGGCGATCTCCTCGGGCGATCCAAAGTCCCGCGCAATGATCTTGTCGATATCCTTCTTGAAGTTCTGTAACTTCTTGGTGAGCATCCGCTCCATGCCGCCCTTGTCGTTCATAAGGCGCTGGACTCGTGGGTCGAACTCGCCTTGTGCCAGCTTCATGAAGAAGTTGGAGGGTGCTTTGTAGGTGCCAATCTCCATAAGTGGAAGACGCACCGACTCGATAAAGCCTTCATAGGTGCGGGCACCTAACCTAGCTTTCGCGGACAGGTCAGACACGGTTCCGTATTTGGTGTGGAATGTCCCCGTAGTGTATGGCGCGGCTCCGGAGGCTAGGCCACGGGGCTGCTTCCCTGCCTTGGCTGCCTCTGCGGCTTCTTTGGCTTCTGCTTCAGCTTCTGCTTCTGCTACTGCTTCAGCTGCTTGGGTCGGGTCGACTTCGCCCCCGTAGTTAGCCAAGTTAGGGCGGTGACCCTCATGAACGTGCTCGGCGATAAGTGGTTCGTAATCCACATCCTCGATGGCCCCTTCTGGCCCCGCTTCTTCCAAACGTTTCGAGCTTACTTGGCTGAACAGAAGAGATACCTGACCCTCCAACTCGTCGATGGATACCGGCCCACCCTGCTGCCGCGCCTTCCAATTAGTCCGGATGTTTGACATCTCGGCCTCCAACAGGATCAGCATATTGCCCTCCAGCAAGGTCGGCTTACCGGACTTTTTGATCTTCCGTTTAAGACGGGTGATGATCTGGTTGATGTAGTGAGCCAGCACCTCGCGGCCTGAAGGGTTGGACCTCCAGAAGTTCACGACGTCCTCAGTCGTGACCCCGTTCATGACCTCTTGGCTGCGCTTCCGTAGTTTCTCCTCAGCGATCGCCTTCCGCTGCATATCCGCGGCCACAGGATCGGTAGAGAACTCAAAGTCAGGGTCGAGGTGCTCGCGAGCGGTCGCGATAAGCTCCGCATCTGATGTGGCGGCGACATACTCCTCCATCATCTTGGGAGGGATGGCGTTGATCGAGGAGATATGTCGAAGCTCCTCGTCCACGATAGCGTAGGCAACATCGCGGCGACCTTCCTCGGGGATCGTGTCCATGACATCGGACCACGAGTCAGGGTTGATGTAGAGGACTCCGTCCGCGTCGGTCCACGCGGCACCTTCCTGCTCACGGGATATCTCGATCGTCACCTCGTCGGGCACCTTGCCGTGGGCGCGGACGATCATACCAATGGCACGGTCCAACTTCTCACGGGCGGCGATTGTCGGGCGGAACGCATCCGGCGTTACCCCACCGTTCTGTTTGACGACCGAATCGGCGCGATCCATTTCTCGGATCTCCTCCTCGGTGATCTCCCTTCCGTCATCAGTGTTCCGGCGCATCTCCTCAAAGAGGCGACGACGGGCCACCTGTCGGGCCATCTCATCGGCGGCTTGGACTCCGGCTTCAGCAAAGATCGACTCCAGTGTGAGCGGCTCGGGGTTAAGTGTAGCATACGACAGATCGATAAGGGCTTTGAAGGCCGCGTCCTGTCGCGTTTCTTTCGGGAACCCGAAGAACTCAAGGATCGCATCGATCGCTCGGCGGAATATGGAGGGCTCCGTAGTCGACTGCTCGCCTACGTTCCGGAGTTTCGCTTGGAACATGGTCGAGGTGAACATATAGGTCACGAACTCATCCAAGTTTGCCATTCCGGCGGACAAACGCGGGTCGTCGATCTCCCCTGACGTTGTTGCTGAGGCTTTAGCCTCATCGAACACCGCTTGGAGGGTTTTCAGGGCCGCCTTTTGGGCTGGGTTAAGCCCCTTGCCATCCGACTTGATCGCTCCAGACAGGAATGCGTGAAGGAACTCATGGATCAGAACGGAACCAAGGGACTCTTCGTTGGAGCCGCGCATATTCAGCATGACCATCGGCGTGCCTGACTTACCGATCTTGTATTCACCGGCAACGTCCGCGTCGAGGCTACGCATGAAGAACTTCACATCCCCCATAAGTGGTTTAGCCATCAGCAGGATACGTGCTGCCATCCTCAGAGGCAGTGGGTAGGACGAATTGTGATCCGCGATCTTAGCGAAGGCATCGAACACCGAGTTAGTGTCGCCGTTCACCAACCCGAGGCTGTCCGCCTCCTTCATATTCTTGGTCGCGTAGGCACTTCGCTCCTTAGCGGAGATGAATGACTTGGAGTGGAGCACATTCCGAACCTGTTGCGACAGGTTGTTCAGGATGTAGCGCCTCATGGCGGGGGTCACCTTTTCGATACCCAGTAGCTTGGCGACTCGGATCACCGACTCATCTGCGGCGGCGTCAACCCCCTCGCTTTTATGTAATCCCCTCCCCGCGAAGCCAATGAACTCCTCATCCTCATTAGCCTTCGCCACTTTCTCATCCTTCTTCAGGCGTCTCTCATACGCTTCATCGCGGAACTCAGCCCCTACAGGGTCGGCACGCTCATCCGTTTCAACATCGACGGGCCTGATGATCTTCTCAGTGAGCCCGATAGTTGGGTAGTAGACTTCGTCGTCTATCCAAACCTCTTCCTTCACCATCGCTTCTGGTTTACGGCGGCGAACGGGGTTGCCATCTGCATCCACGGCTGGTGCACCTCTGCGGGATCGTCTCGCCACCCCGAGTTCGGCACCGGCCAAAATGTTCAGGATGGATCTCACTCGCTCCGCCGACTCCATCACGGGGTATCCTTGTGAGTCCACCGCGTTAAGTTTCTTATGGAACTCTAGGATATCCGTGTTCTCCTCCCAGTTGGCATTGACATACCAGTTGGCCAGACCGCTAAGCAGATCACTTGCGGTCATGTCTTTGTAGTTGATGGGATCTCCTTCCGCAGGGGTTAAGCCGTAGCGTGGCCCCGCGATGTAAAGCTCTATCAGCGCATTCCGCATATCAAAATCCGCTTCCGCCTCGGCGAGGGTCAACGCGACGATGCTCGACCCGATATCAGAAACCGCTTTATCATTTCCGAAGAACTCTTGAAGGGCTGTAGGGATATGTTCATCCGCTGGCAGCATCAGTCTGCCAGAGTTGGCAGCCTTGATCTCATCCATGATTTCCTCATCCAGCGATTTTTTGACATCGTCCGCAATAACCTCGGGGTTGTTCATGTCGGGGGACATCTCTTCACCCCGCTCCTGAGTCGCCGCCGAAACTATTTGCAGGTCATTCAACTCATCCTCATACTGCTTATCGAGGAACTGAGGCGTGCGCCCTTGTTCGTCGATCGAGTTCATCGACTGCATCTTCCGCGCTCGGTTGAAGAGGCCGTTATTCGTCGCTTGCTTAGTGTATCGAGCCATCACCCTGTTAGCCATCTGGCTTTGAGTGGCCAGTTGGTTAGGGCTACGGTGGACGATCTTCGTGTTGAGGAACATGAGGACCGCCTCACGCAGGTTGTAGATGGGCAGATTCTCATCATCCAATAAAGGCAGAGTATGAGGGGGAACTCTCTTGGCCTTTCGGGCCGCCTTGTTCTCAGCCTCAAGTTGGGCAACCCTCGCTTGTATCTCCGCCTTGGGCAGGACATACACCAGTGAGTCGATATCATTCTGCGAGTGGGGTGGCTTCTTCTTTGCCAATACGGCTTCCCTGTTCGCGGCCTCCATCTCGGCGATCCGTTTCTTCCTCTCCGCCTCGGGCATGGAGGTCAATTCCTTCATGTCTCCTACCTGATCAGCTGGGCGATGCACTAAGTCGGCGTATCCAAGAGCACCATAGATTCGCTCGGCCAGAACACGGGAGGCTGCGTCTTCCAAATCTGCGGCACCGTCGACGCCATACATGAGGCTGACGACTTTATTGACCGCGGCCTTAACGCCATTCCGGTCATTCAGTTTAGCGTTTTCGCCGATCCCCGTGATGTGCGGGTCGATCAGGTTGCGTATCTGGAAGTAGCGTAATTCAGCTTCCATCTCCCCACGCCACGCAATGGCTGCATCTGAAATAAGATCCCTCGCCTCAACCCGTGGGTCGTTAAACCGGATGGGAGAAAATTGAGTTAACATCGACACCAGCTTTGGAACGATGGTGAAGTTGTCCACTTCAAACGCCATGGTCCGCACATACTCATTGTATACGTCATCGATCTCCAAGATCGCCTCGTGCATCGTCTTCTGACGCGTGCGGTCGATCTGCATCTTATTGTTCTTGGGCCTCTTCTTGCCCTTCCCAAGTATATCGTAGACTTCATCAGCAGCCCGCTTCTGCTTGTTCTGGGCAATGCCCTCCTCTTCAGGATCTTCCCCCCGTGCTATTGCATCTTCAACGCGCTTCCGTTCTTCGATGTCCGCTTTGATCTTCGCGGCTTCTGCATCATACTTGAACGCGGGAACGAACTGCGTTTTCAGAATGTTCGGGTCGCCCCGCATGGACCCCGCGATCGCGAAGGCCATATTGGTCTCGTCGAAGTTCAACTCCGCCTCGTTCATCACCTCCTTGGGTTGGCGAACAACTGACTCGCGGCTGCCTTTGTTGTCCTTCTGTTCAACAAGCGCGAGGACGTCCACGACGGCCAGTCGGCCCCCGACAGTCTTACGAGTCCGGATCGCCTTATTGATCAAGCCCATAGGGAAATCAGCAGGGACGATGATCTCTTTGAAGCCCGCCTCGATCAAGTCCCTCATGTGGACGGGGTCATTATCGAAGAACGGGGTTTCTCCAACCAGCACTGCGCCACCTTTTATGGAGCGGCTCCCCTCGGGAGCGGGCAGCACCGGAAAGCGGCGCTGAATCGCTTCAGCGACAGCGTTGTTGATGTGGTCGTATGACGTTGGGCCATTCACCCGCCCTTTGTGGGCTGGAATGTAGGCCCCATTGTTGGATGCCCTGACGGGGTAGCCATAGGCGACCAGCTTCTCAGCGGCTCGGAACTGTTGGCGACCAAGTTCGTCGACTTCAAATATCGAGGGGTCCAAGTAATGGGTGCGTCCTTCGATATCCCGTGGGTTCACGCGAGCAAAAGGGTCGTAGCCCCGCTGTTGCTCTTTTGGTAACTGCCTGTCGTATTTCTGAATTACCTTGTCCATCAAGGTCACGAGGTCCGCAGCCCGATAAGACTGCGCCCTCACTCTGGCGGCGTTTTCATGCTCGCCCTTGGCAGAATACTTGAGAGCAAGGTCAGCCTTGCCGAATCCCCACGCTTGCAGGTCATCTCGATGCTTGATGAAGGCTGCGGGAGTGCGCCGCATCGTTGTGAATTTGGCCGGAAGCGCCATGTCATCCACAAAGGTCATCTCGCCGTCCCCGTGGATCGGGTTGGTTGCCGCCTTCTCGATGGGGGCTATTTCGGACTCAAAAAACTCGGAGGTCCACCGCTCGTTCTTCGGGTTGTCGCTGATCTTCTCAATGATCCCCAACAACTTGACTCGGCGGGCTTGCTCGGCCTTCCGTTTCCTCCGTTTGCTCGCTACTTCACGGCGATGCTGATTCATCTTGGCCTCTTGAGCCCGCAGATCCATATCCGCTTGGATATCTCGATGAAGAAGAATCGGGATACCACTGGTGTTTACCCCCGCTTTTTTGGGATAGCGTTTTCCAGTCTCCGGATCGATCCCCGGCGCGGCTCCCTCGCCCTGCATGGTCATCGGGTAGGCCGTGTAGCCTCGTGGCATCATCTTGTCCACGCCAGAAAGGGTCATAAAGTAGAGGTTCCGTAATCCGGTTACCTTATCTGCCTCACCGTCATACCCGATAAAGAGTCCATCGGCTACGGGGCGTCCGTTGATATCATACACACGAATCAAGTCACCGGCCTCAGCGGCTGGAACATTGATTGGGCCAGTCCCGAGCGTGAACCGCTTGGCCTTGGCCTTGGCCTCTGCCAGCGCCTTGGCCGCTTCGTCTTCCTCCGCTGCTGCGGCGGCCTCCACTGAAGCAAGGTCTGCCTCCGGATCAGGTTGGTCACGATTGGCGTCTTCACCGACGTCCACTCCGGACTGAGGCTTCGGCGGTGGCTGAACCTCCCCCTCGGCTGCCTTCTTGGCCATAAACTCGGCAGCGGCTACGTCCTTATTAAATTGATCCTGCGCCCGCTCCGCGAAGTTCGTGTCGAGGTCTTTCAGCACTTCAAGATGCCCATCCAAGATAGCCACTGCCTCCTCAAATATGAGCATATCACCGGACTCTTCGGCGTCTTGGGCTCTGTAAAGCGCATCCTCAGCCTCAGCCCGCGTGGCCTCCGTGTTTTTGATGTAGTCCTTGAACTCCGCACGACCTTTTTTGTCATCCGTGAACCTGTGAACGGTAGGCTCTTCCCCGTCCATGACCCATGGCTCCTCTACCAGAACATACTTGGGCTGGTTGGAGGATTGGGGCGGGGCTTTGTAGCCGGAGTTAGGCTCAGGCAGTGGTTCTCCATTCTCGGCAGCCGCTTTGAACAACTCGACCCATGAACCTCCATAAGCTCCCTCGACATACTTTTGGATTTTATTGTGCGTGGGCTTCGTTACCGCCGTGTAGGTGTATTTGCGTTCTTCCAGCAGACCCTGCATAGATCCCTTGTGATAACTGATCCATTTAAACTCTGTGGCCGGAAACCCCTCCTCGTCCATTTCGGGTGTGTCCTCCAACTGGCCGACCGCGTAGACGGTCTCTCCTTGGGGGTTGACCCACGCCACTTCGATGGTGCCCTTTTCCTCGTCCACGTAAACCGGCGGACGCTTAAGCTGGTTAGCTTCATCGGCATCAGGGTCGCTAAGGTCTCCGCCCTCGTCTTCGGGTGCTGGTTTAGGCGCGGGTTCGGACGCGGCTTTCTTGCGGGCTTCGTCGGCCTTGGCGACTTCGCCTTCCCAGCCAGTCGAGCCCTCATTTTCTTTGACGATTTTCCATGCCCTAGCGATCTGGGTTTCAGATAGGCGGACCGTAGATGTCGGCATCTGAACAACGAGGCGGCTGACCATGACGTTGAGGTCGTGTTCCCCGTAGATAGCCCGATTACCCAACACGTAGCTAAGGAACTGCTCGATGAACTCGGCAATAGTAGCGGGAGCCTCGGCTAGGGAAACTTTCCCTTCGGCAATTTTGACAATGACTTCAGCCAACTGTTGCTCAGGGGTCAAGTTATCAAAACCAAAATAGACCGACTTCATCTTCTTGAGGAACGACGGGTTGTTCTGAAGCGCGTC